>Ga0256404_1005456_pt1 | contig 22448 bp, 14 predicted proteins | sample RumenRJG_01DNA_FD_185990 | JGI IMG/M metagenome (GOLD analysis project Ga0256404, IMG submission 185990) | Bovine rumen microbial communities from Lethbridge, Alberta, Canada - RJG_01 | ecosystem: Host-associated > Mammals > Digestive system > Stomach > Rumen | place: Canada: Alberta | collected...
GACCAGGTAGGTCTGAACTCTCAAGGTGAGATAGATGCATTCCAGTATCTTACGACTTATGAATATGTTTCCTTTGATTCTTACAAGATGAAGTTGGGGGGCTCCGATGCTAGTTTCATCGTCCCAGGAACCATTCCTAACCCTAACATAAAATGGGAGGTCGCCAAAACATGGAATATCGGCTTAGACGGTAACGTCAAGAATGGCCTCTTCGGATGGGAACTTGAGTTCTTTAGAACGAAACGATCTAATATCATGTGCACCAGGAATGCCTCTATTCCTTATTATACAGGGCTCACGAACAATCTCCCAGATGAGAATATCGGCATTGTAACAAACAAGGGTATCGAGTTACAAGTTTCTCATGAGAATACTGCGCTTGCAGGGGATTTGAGATACCACATCACTGGCAATATCATGTATGCAAAGAATACGATAGACTACATGGACGAGACGCCTTGGGGTGAAGGGCACGAGTACATGAACCTCACAGGACACCCAATGGGTTCGAAACTGCTTTATCAGGTTCAAGGAATCAACAAGACTGAAGAGGATTTGGCCAAATACCCTCAGGCATCTGGTGCTACCCTTGGAGATTTTATTTATAAAGATCTTGATAATGATGGAAAGATTACAACGTACGATAGAAAGAGATGTGACCTCACATCTGTCCCACAGATTATTTTCGGCCTTAACTTCGATGGAACTTATAAGAATTTTGATCTAACTGTGCTGTTGCAAGGCCAGGCAAGAGCCAGGTATTACTATTCTCCTCTGACCACGCCTGTCTCTGGAAACCTTGACAGGCGTGCTGCAGAGCGTGCTTGGACACTTGATAATACTGATTCCAATTATCCTAGGTTGGGCACATCCGTAAGCAATGGAGGAATTTATGAAAATTCCAGATACTATCGTAATGCTGCATTCTTACGCTTGAAGAATGTTGAATTAGGATATTCTATACCAAAGAATATCGTTCTCGACAAATTAGGCATCAAAAACCTAAGAATTTATTTAGCGGGCTATAATCTATTTACTTTCAGCGGGTTAAAGGAAGTTGATCCAGAGACTAGCGATGAGAGTTATCAGACTTATCCTCAAATGAGGATTTACAATGCAGGCGTTAAACTCACATTCTAAATGATTTCGCTATGAAAAAGATAATATATTCAATTTTCTTCATATCACTGTTACTCATGATGGTTTCCTGCAATGATGATTTCCTTGACAAGAAACCTCTTGACAAACTCTCGGAGGAGGCAGTTTTTGGTAGCTCTGCTCTCTCGCAGTCATATGTCAATGGCCTCTATTCTGTGCTTCCTGACCCATTTCAGGAAGGAAATATCGGAGCTATCTCTGACGAAGGATTCTTCAGATACGGAGGATCTTCTACCAGATTTATTGCTTCTGGATTCATGACGCCTGATAACATAATGTATGCGAATGAAGGTGGTTCTGCCCATAATTTTAGAGTTACCATTCTGAATATCTGGAATAGGGCTTATGAATGGATATACAAGATGAACTATTTCCTTGCAAATGTTGATAAATACATAAATAGCGATGATGCCAATGAGGTTAGCAACATGAACAGGCTCAAGGGTGAGACCTATTTTCTCAGGGCTTGGGCGTACACAAACCTCATAGAACGTTATTCTGGAGTCCCGATTATTGAAGAACCATATAATCTCAATGACCAATTTGGTGCAACCAGAGCGAATTTCGATGATTGCGTGGATTTCATCTTGTCGGATTTGGATAAAGCTTATGACCTTGTTCCGGAAAAGGCTGATGGAGTCGTAGGAAGAATCAACAAGGACATAGTTCTGGCTCTTCGATGCCGTCTGACATTGATAGCGGCTTCTCCTTTATTCAATGATGCAGACAACCCTCAAGGAGGCGTATTCAGAGGTGCTTATAGCGCTGAAAAATGGACTCGTGCCTTCAATGCGGCTAAAGCTATAGTTGACAGAGCTGATGTAGACGGGGCATACTCTCTGGATGATACTTACGAAGGTTATTGGACCGATGTCAACTCGCCGGAAATTATCTGGGGCAAATTCTTTACGAACACTCAGGGCAATAAGGCGCAGCTTTTCTATTCCGTTGTGTATTTCAATGGATGGACTGCTTTTGAACCTACTCAAGCCATGTGCCTGGACTATGAGATGCAGAATGGAAAGAAAATATTCGAGGCAGGTTCAGGTTATGATCCAAAGCACCCATTTGCAAACAGGGATCCTCGTTTTTACAAATCCATCGCTGCTCCTTTCAGCATGTACACTCATACCGATAATACAGGAACTTCTCAGGATGCACTTGACCTCGCGCTCTATTATGAGGGTCATTCATTGGATGACTTCGCTGAAGGAAAGTCAGAGCCTGATTATACTAGTACTGGCAAGCATCTCTGGAATTCTACCATTACAACTGGCATGGAGCTCTACAAGTGGTATATTCCTACGAAACCTATAACAGAATCGGAAACGGGTTCTGTGGTATATCCTTGGTTCCGTCTCGGCGAGATGTATCTGAATTATGCCGAGGCTGCATACATGACGGGACATGAAGATATCTGTAGGCAATACATCAACAAGGTCCGTCAGCGTCCCGACGTGCAAATGCCTGTGATCAACGATTCCGGTAAGAATCTTTGGGACAGGCTCGTCAACGAGCGCAGGATCGAGCTGGCTTTCGAGGCTATCAGGTATTTCGATGTAAGGCGCTGGAAGACTGCATCTTTCTATGAGAATATACCTTTTGCGGGAATGAGGACCATGATTATAAGGAATGGCTCGGCAGCCGACACAGTTTACCGAGTTGTCAGGCCATACGATGAGTCGAAGAATCATACTTGCTATTATTTCACCAATGCTAACAATGGTCCGACCACTGAAGTTCCTACAACAGTATTCACCTATGAATGGTTAGGAAAGGAATACCAGATCGATTATGGTGACTGCTGGCTCACTATGTGTGCCACTCAGAAGCATTTCCCTAAAGTTGGAGACGTCTACCCGAATTATCTGATGCCGATTCCTGCAAACGAAATAACAAAGAGTGAAGGCTCGATAGTTCAGAATCCAGGATATTAACGAGAAATGAGAAAAACTGGATTAAAAGTTCTAATTATGGCGTCAGCAGCAACATTGCTGCTGGCACCATTATCATGCGCAAAAAAGACGCTTACCATGAATTATGGCACGGCAGATATCTCCACGCTTAATGATGAGTATGTCGTGTTGGCTGGATTCGCAGCACGGAAAGGGCTATCTGACGGAATTCATCAACATCTTTACACGCATTGCCTCGTATTAAACGACGGGTCGCAGAAGGTCTGCGTCATATCTAACGACATGATGGAGATTTCCCCATACCTTTCGGATAGTGTGAGAAACCTTATATCCCAAAGGTCCGGTCTCCCACTTGACAGGATATTGATGCACAATATTCACACACATTCAGCCCCACGTACCGGAGGACAATCTTGCCTTACAGGAGGCACGAACAGGGCTTATAAGTTCCGGACTTACGAAACTATCATCTCAAATGCGGTGAAGGTAATCACTGACGATAAAGCCTTCAAGCCTTTTACCCTCGAAATCGGCAAGGGCAAGACCTCCATCAATGCTAACAGATGCGAGAAGGGAGGTGTTGCCGATCACGATGTCTATGTTGCTCGCTTCCTTGTAAAGGGCAAGCCGGAAGTGTCTATTGTGAATCTGGCGTGCCATCCTGTGTGCATGGGGCCAGGCAGTCATCTGCTTTCATCCGACTACCCTGGAGTGGCGGCTCGCTATCTCATTAAGGCATGGGGCGGAAATGTATTCCAGCTTACGGGGGCAGCCGGGAATATGGATCCTGAAAGAGGCCCGGACGATAAGGGATATGCCGAAGAATGTGGAAAATCTTTGGCTGATTCTCTGGCAAACATCAGCTTTTCAAAAGTCAAAAGCAAAGGACTTTTGAGAATTGTCAATGAATATGTCGACTTGCCTTACCAGATAGATTCCATTACTCCGGAGGCCGTAATGAGACATGCGGACTCCCTTGCGAACCTTACTGTTAAAGTCTCGGATACATTCACGGAAGATGTCCGTGGATGGGAGAAAGAGATTCTTTCGAGGTTCAAGGAAGGACAGGTGCCAAGTAAGCTGAGATACCATCTGCATGCCCTGGATGTAGACGGAGTCATATTCTTTTTCTCTGATGGAGAGCCTTTCTGCGAGTATCAGATGGAGACGAGGAAGGCTTTCCCGGATAGAACAATATTTTTCGCAGGCTATACAAATGGGCAGAACTCATATCTGCCGTCGAAAAGAGCTTACGAACATAGGGAAGGCTATGAATATGAGGTGGAGCAGATGCACATCTACATCAAAGCCCCATACCCATTGTCCTTTAAAGTACCCGAAGTGTATCAGAAAGGCGTTGACAAAACCTTGGAAGACATAATCGCATCGGAATGAAAGGATTGAAAATGTTTTTTGTCTCATTTCTGCTTGTCGCTGCACTTTCCGGAATGGATGCTGCGCCAGGGCGATATGATATAATACCTGCCCCTAGGTCACTGACTCCTGCTGAAGGCAGTTTCGTAATCAATAAATCCACCAGAATTAAAGTCGAGGCTGATGATAGCCTTTTCAATGAGGTGGCTCGTGATTTTGCTGACCAGATAATGCTTGTTTCGGGTTACGATTTATTTGGCAAGTCTGGAAATCCTGCAATCCTATTGAAAGAAGTGGCTGGTTTGGAAGATGAGGAATATAGGCTGAGGGTCGATCCTATTTCTGTACTCATAGAGGCGACAACATCAGCAGGGGCATTTTATGGTATGCAGACTATCTTGCAGCTGTTACCTAGCGAGGCATATGGCGATAAGAAAGCGAAGGGCATTTCATGGAAGATTCCTTGCTGCTCGATTTCGGACAAGCCTAGGTTTACATATAGAGGAATGATGCTTGACTGCGCCAGATATTTCATGCCAAAGGAAACCGTAAAGAAATTCATCGACGTGATGGCCATGAACAAGCAGAACGTGTTCCATTGGCATCTAACTGACGACCAGGGTTGGAGAATAGAAATCAAGAAATACCCCAAATTGACAGAAGTGGGCGCATGGAGGCCTTTCACTGCTGATTATAATGGCAAGAATCCTGATGGGACTGTTCACGGAGGGTTTTATTCCCAGGATGATGTACGGGAGATTGTAGAGTATGCCCGTCACAGACATGTGACAGTCGTTCCTGAAATTGAACTTCCTGGTCACGGCAGCGCGGCCCTGGCAGCGTACCCTCAGCTCTCTTGTGACAGCACGAAAAAATACGAAGTAGCGACTTGCTGGGGGGTGAAAACGGATATTTTCTGCCCGAATGCATTTACTTTTACTTTCCTTCAGGACGTGTTCACAGAACTGTTCGAGCTGTTTCCTTCACCATATTATCATATAGGCGGAGACGAGTGTCCTAAAGATGCCTGGGAGCAGAGCAAATATTGCCAAGACCTCATCACAGTGCTTGGAATCAAGGATGAGCATGAACTTCAGTCTTTCTTTGTCAAGAGAATGGATGCTTTTCTAAGGGAACACGGAAAGACTGTCATCGGCTGGGATGAGATTCTGGACGGAAGTGCAGTGAAAAGCACTGTCGCAATGTCCTACAGAGGGCATGCACCTGCGGTTAAAGCAATGAAAAAAGGCATAAAAGTCATACTTAGCCCTAATCGCTGGTGCTATCTTGACTATTATCAGACTGACATGGAAAAAGAACCCAAGGCTCAGCCTCTCTTCTTGCCCGTTAGCAAGGTGTACAATTATTTCCCTGCAGTCGACAGCCTTCCTGAGCTAAGCAAAAAATACATTATTGGCTACGAATGCTGCCTGTGGGGCGAATACGATCAAACTCCTGAACGTATGGAATATCTCGCTTTTCCTCGGGGTTTAGCAGCTGGCGAGGTGGGCTGGACGGATCGCCCGCAGAAGGACTGGGATTCTTTCAGGGCTAGGATGCAGAAAGGTCTGGCTAGGCTAGATGCAAAGCATGTAAGATATTGCGATTCATATTACGATGTGCTTGCGGACTTTGACCGTAAAGCAGATTTCCCTAAGGAAGTTACGCTAAGCGTAATGTGTCCCGATATCGTAATAAGATATACTTTGGATGGTTCCGAACCGCAGAAAGCTTCTGATTTATATGAAGGTGTGCCTATCAAGGTGCAGAAAGGAACCAGATTAAGAGCGAGAGGTTTCTCAACAAATGGAAAACCTGTAGGCAAGCTAACTGACAAGGAATTTTAAAATGAATCGTATTCATGAAATAATCGTTTGCCTGTTCTTGATCCAGGCCTTCTTCTCTTGTTCCAGAAAAGAGGACGTGCCACAGACTCTCTCTATCGTCCCTGAGCCTCATCACATAGAAATGGAAGATGGTAGTTTTGTGATCGACAGAGACACTCGTATCGTGGTTGATACACATGAAGAAGACATGCAACGGATTGCAGAGTCCATTAATGAAAGATTCCGGAAGGCGGCAGGGTATGATTTAGAGGTCACTTCCGAAATGACCATGGATCACGCTATATTTTTCATGAATGCAGGAATGCCTCATGAATCATATAGCATTCATGTAGAACCAAACAGGGTAGTAGTTGACTACGGTGATCCTGCCGGAGCTTTCTACGCAGTTCAGACTATTCTGCAGATGCTCCCTCCGGAAATTTTTGCTGAGTCGAAACAGCCAGGAATAGATCTAAGCATCCCTTGCTGCAGGATAGCAGATGAGCCTAGGTTCAAGTACAGGGGAATGCATATAGACTGCAGCCTTCATTTCTTCGACATCGATTTTCTTAAGCGTTACATCGATCTTATGGCAATGCATAAGGTGAATGTTTTCCACTGGCATCTTACTGACGACCAGGGATGGAGGCTTGAGATAAAGAAATATCCGTTGCTGACGGAGAAAGGGCAGTGGCGCAAGGAAACTGTGATAGGATCGCTGAGATCTGGTGTCTATGACGGTCAGAAATACGGCGGCTACTATACTCAGGATGAGGTGCGCGAGCTTGTTAAATACGCTGCTGAGCGTTATGTGACCATCATTCCGGAAATTGAGATGCCTGGGCACGCTCTTGCAGCCCTCGCATGTTATCCTCAGCTCGGATGCACAGGCGGACCTTACGAGACAGCCACAAAATGGGGAATATTCAAAAACGTGTTTTGCCCTAAGGAAGAGACATTCAAGTTCTTGGAAGATGTGATGGACGAAGTCATTGAATTGTTTCCTTCCGAAGTGATTCATATCGGCGGAGATGAATGCCCTAAGGCTCGTTGGAAGGAATGCCCTAACTGCCAAGCACTTATTAAAAAACTTGGGCTCAAGGACGAGTATGAGCTTCAAAGCTACTTCATCCAGAGGATGGAAAAATATCTCAATTCTAAAGGACGCCAAATCATAGGATGGGACGAGATTCTTCAAGGAGGACTGGCACCTAACGCAAAAGTCATGTCATGGCTTGGAGAGGAAGGTGGAATTAAAGCGGCCCAGCAGCACCATGACGTTGTGATGGCCCCTTATCAGAAATATTATCTTGACTATTGGCAGGCTGACCCAGACTGTGAACCTCTGGCTCAGGAGGGACTGACGACGCTGAAGACGATGTATGAATATGATCCAGTCCCAGATACTCTCACTGTTGAGGAAGAAAGCTACATAATGGGAGTCGAGGGTTGTCTCTGGACTGAATATATTCCTACGCCAGCCAGAGCCGAGTACATGGCATATCCGAGGATGTGTGCAATTGCTGAGACCGGATGGAGCAGCCAGGAAAAAGATTGGGATTCATTCAGGAGGAGGCTGGAATATCATCTCCATAGGCTCGATGCCCTCAAAGTAGACTATTGCAAGGCATTTTTCAACCCTCTGATAGAATTCCACGACGATACAAAATATAGCAAGGTGGTGACCATTAGCGTGGATGCACCTGATGCAGAGATACATTACACGACCGACGGGAGCGAGCCGACCGAGAATTCCTCAGTGTATGGGACTCCTTTTGCGATTAACAGATCGCAGGTCGTAAAAGCTGCCGCTTACCGCAACGGCAGGCAGATTGGTGAAACTAAAACAAAAAAATATATTAATTAAATTTTAAAGACTATGGCATTAAGACTTACAGAACAGCCGTCTAAGTACGACCATCTTGAGAAGATGTCCGTAAAGGAACTTCTCCACAACATCAACGAGGAAGATAAAACGGTTCCACTTGCAATCGAGAAAGTTCTTCCCGATCTGGAAAAGCTTGTGACAGCAATAGAGAATCAGCTCCGTAATGGAGGCTGCATGTTCTATTGCGGCTGCGGTACTGGCGGACGTCTTTCAGTACTTGACGCTATTGAGCTCCCGAACACCTACGGAATAGATCCAAACCAGATTCAGTGCGTGCTTGCTGGAGGCGTCGAGAACCTTGTGCTTGCCCTTGAGGAAAAAGAGGATGACATAGAAGAGGGATGGAGAACGCTTCAGGAGCGTAATATTAGTCCTAAGGATATCGTCGTAGGGATTTCGGCTAGCGGCACGACCCCTTATGTCCTCAACACGCTTAAGCACTGTCAGGAGAATCACATCCCTACGGGATCATTCGTGAACAATCCTGACTCTCCTATATCTAAGTATTCGGATTATCCAGTCGAAGTTATTACGGGACCTGAATTCGTAACAGGTAGCACTAGAATGAAGGCTGGAACATCCCAGAAGCTCATCTGCGACATGATAAGCACTACAGTCCTGTGCCGTCTCGGAAGAATAGAGGGCAACAGAATGGTGAATGTCCGCTTGATTAACGACAAGGTAGTGGATCGTTCAGTCAGAATGCTCATGGAAAGGAATCCTTCCCTGACTGATTATGAATACTGCAAGGAAATGATCAAGAAATGCGGCACAGTGAAAAAGACAGAAAAGTATCTTTTCGACCTAGGCGTACTCGATAAATTACCTGAAGAATGAAAAAGTATAAAATAATAATATTCAGTCTATTATCCCTCCTTCTGATGGGATCTGGCTGCGATGGAGGCAATGGCGAGAATGAGAATAAAGGAAGCAAAAACGATTCTCCCAAATACAAAGGACTTGTAATAAACGAAGTCGCTGGCCATAGTGAAGACAACGGAGAAAGCTGGATAGAGATCCTGAACAGTACGTCATCAGTTTTGGATCTCAATGGCGTTTCCATAAAGATCGTGGATAGCCGATTCAACGATAAAGTTTTGTATACAGCCCCTTCAGGCAAAAGCTTGGCTGCTGGAGAGAGACTAGTCATTTCAACTCAATCCGCAAACGACCAGTTGATAGCCGGAGTGTTCTCGACTTACAGCTTCGACTTGAAACTCGAAAGCCCAAAAGGATTCGTCATTGACGAGTTTAAAAACGAAGGAACCTTCTCATCTGATTTCGCTCTAACGAAGGTCGGCAGCTATCAGAGAATTCCAGATGGCAGCTCGACATGGCGGAAACTTACATATTCTAGCAAGGGAAGAATTAATGAAGTCTTCAACGTAAATAATACTCTGCATAATGCGGCATGGCTGTGGAGTTCCTACATGCCGGAACTTATGGAGAATGATTATGCAAAACTCAAGGAACTGAAACAAAAAGGAATAGATCATTTGCTGTTGAACTACTCGGCTTTCGAGACTACAGTCAAGATCGCTCAGGCTCATAAGTTCATCGAGAAGGCAGACGAGCTTGGAATTGCCGTTCATGCCTGGATACAATGTTTTCACACTAGCGAAGGATGGATCAGCCCTATAGACGATGAGAAGAAACAGTATAAAGAGGAGATATACAATGACATTCTCTCTCGGGCAAAAATGTACATTGAAGATTTCGGGGTGAAAGGTCTCCATCTGGATTATATCCGTTTTGGCGGCCGAGCCTATACCCATAATCATTCCGATGAAGTGAACGCAGTTGGAGCCGTAAACAGATGCTGTAAAGAGATCTCTGATTTGGCTCATAGTTATGACGAGGGTCTTGTCTCGTCGGCAGCTTTGATGGGAGAGAATCATGCTTCTGGAATACGTTACTATGGACAGGACTACGACACTATGGGTCAGTATCTTGACATCCTCATGCCTATGATTTATAAATATTCTTATGGCTACACCGCTAATGGCTGTCGTGAACTTGGCAATCAAGTTGCTTCGAACAAAGGCGGAGCCGAATGCTGGGCTGGCACCACGACTTACCAGGGAGATGATTCCTCGGTAACTCCGATGGATGCTGAAGGAATATTGTCTGATTGTTCTGCTTACAAAGGCTCTAATGTAAAGGGAATCGTACTCTTCAGGTATGGATTAGGGACCTTCCCGGATCTTACGGATTTTTGGAAATAAATGCATAATTAATAATCATATTTATCATGAAGAAGTTACTATCTTATTTAGCTATCTCGATAGCCATGATTCTTTCATTCGGATGCAAAGATGATGACAAGGATCAGGGATATGTCGCCAAGGCAGTGGCTACGGTAAACCCTTCCAGCCTCATAAACGCTATCGCCGCCATGTATCAGGAATGGGAAGAAACTTCCGTTCTTCCCGAATCCATTAATGTTGACGGCACGACGCTTACTCTTCCTGAGTACCAATATGCCATGTGTCAGCTGATGATTAATCTAAAGAACGATGATAATTCTCAGATCGAGGTTCTGTCTTATCCAGCGGCCCAATACCCTACGAGAGACAGTTATGATAAGGAAACGATAGCTGTGTTCAATGGGCCGGCTAATTCTTTTGGCGAAGGATTCACTGAAGACTTAGCGGATATAGCAAGAAGAATGATAGCAGCGATGCCAGAAAAAGGGCGTGTCCCTAACCAAACCGTATTCAGTAGAGGTTCCGGCCATATTGCTTTCAGCACGAACAGAGCTACTGTCTGCATGTCTAGGGCCATTGCTACATACAAGAACATGGGCAAGATGCCTGAAACAATTTCTACTGAGTATCTTGCATCGTCCAACAACCTAAAGGGCTTTGCTAATCAGCTTGTGAGCTATCTTGATGTTTGGCGAAATACAATCGGAGATGTAGATGCTGATGGATCTCACTGCACTGCAAATGGAAATCCTTGGAAGGATGTTCACTTTATTCCTATTCCATACTCTGGAGGATATCAGGATGGCACGATGTACAGTGAGAAATATCAGCCTTACCATACTATTACTCTATCTGGTACAACATACACCGCTGCTCAGTGCTGGTTTGTCGCATTGAAGGGTATTCTTGACCTTATCACAGTCGAAGGATCTAGTTTGGAGCAGACTGAGAGAAATACGACGGTTCATCATCTTGGAAACGGCAAGTCATTGAGTGAAGCTATTCCTACATTCGATGCTGCCACAGCTGAATGGGGCGGATATCCTTGGTATGAGAAATCCGATGATCCTTGCGCCATCAACTTCTCAGAAGCAAATCCTTGCGATGTCAATTTCTTGATAAAGGTTATTCCTTGGTTCCTGAAGAGGGCGAGCGATCTAGGGCATATTGGTAATTACCAGACATTCGGAGATAATCCTAACAACAGCCTTGTCATGGAACCATACTTAGGTAATATGTCTGCGATGAGGATGTTCCTGATTTCAATTAGGTTCTACAAGTACCTGCTCGACAACAACATTACTTCGAATGTCTATGATGCTGTGAAAGACGTCAATTTTGACTATGATCTCTATGGCGTAGATGCTGCTGAACTTGAGACAACAATTACCGATCTGCAATTTGTCGCTGCAGGAGAGTCCAAGCAGATTACGTTCAATTCAACAGTTGACTGGACAGTTACTTCTGACGCATCATGGCTGTCGTTCAATCCTTCTAGCGGAAGTGCAGCTTCTCCTATGACGGTCAATGTGACTGCAGATGCCAATAGTGGTGCCGAGAGGACAGCTACCATCTCTATCGCAGGAGGAACGTCTACGATCACGATTGCAGTCAAGCAGAATGCGATGACCGCAGCCACGATCAAAGATTTCATTCAAGCGCTAGGATCTATTCTTGATCTCTGGCAGAATACTACAGGCACGGTGAATAAGGTGACTGGCCTCAACAGAGGCGAGGGAGTTGATAACTACCTGCCTGAGAATGATGTTGAGAATGCTCATTACATTCCTGACGATGCTACCATCACGGTTGGTGGCAAGACATATAACACTGCCGACATGATGGAACTTGTCATGCGCTGCTATGCAATGCTAAGGGGCTTCAATGGTAATTTCACGGACAAATACGGCGTTGGAACCACGCCAAAGCTTGATCCTGCTGGAAATATGTCCACGGCTCTCCCTGAGACCCACAGCTATAAATGGGGCTCTCTTCCATACAATGAAGGCGGAAGCACTTCCACTAATGGCGATAAAATCGGGAATGGAGGCCCTCTGATGATGGGAAGCTATGCGGATCCAGACAATGCCGTGCCAAATACAGTCAAACTTGACATCATGGATAACTTCCTTGAGAGGAACATGAACTGGGCTATCAAAAAAGATGGCGATATTTCCAATGGAAGCGGGTATCCTAGGGATCCAATATTGAATTACTATGGCAACTTCAGCGCAAAGCGAGCATTCCTCGCTTACGCAAGGATACTCAAGTACGCATTGGACAACAATCTGGACAACTTGATTAACGTGGCTTCAAGCAAGACGTTCAGCTCTGATTTGTTCGGAGCAGAAGGTGGCTCCCCTGGCAATGACAATACGATAAAAGCGTTCGCCCAGCAATTCGTCAAGATTCTGAACGTATGGCAGAATACGACTGGTACATTGAATTCCGTTACCGGACTGAACAGAGGCGACGGAATTGATAATTATCTTCCGGAGAATGACATCGAGAATGCTCATTATGTCCCTGATGATGCCACGATTACGGTGTCCGGAAAATCTTACGGCACTGCCGACATGATGGAACTGGCAATGCGCTGCTATGCCATTCTGAGAGGCTTCGATGGTAATTATACCGAAAAATATGGAGTCGGGACCACGCCGAAGCTTAACCCGGCCGGAACCATGGCTACAGCATTACCTGTGATTCACAACTATAAATGGGGCTCTCTTCCATACAATGAAAGTGGAAGCACTGCAACCAATGGCGACAAGACTGGTAATGGCGGGCCTCTGATGATGGGAGACTACACTCATCCTGAGAATGCCATTGCCAATACGGTCAATATTGCCATCATGGATAATTTCCTGGAGAGGAATATGAATTGGGCTGTCAATAAGGATGGCGCTATCTCCAATGTGAGCGGATATCCTCGTGATCCAATAAACAATTTTTATGGAGCTTTCTGCGCTAAGAGGGCTTTCTTGGCGTTTGCGAGAATCTTCAAGTATGCTCTTGACAACAACCTGGACAACCTGGTGGGTGTCTCCGCAGATCAGACGTTCAATGCCGACCTATTTGGCGTCGGTAACGTTAAAAACGTCAATGAGAGCTACCTCGACGCTTTGTCAGAAGCCTATGAGTCGTTCTTGGTAAACGATGATTTGCCTGCGACGATAGTTGTCAACGGCGTAACCTACACGAAGGCTAATTACACTGCAGGCGCATTCCTCCTCTTTGACAAACTCTATAATGATCCCAGCAATTGGAAGACCGCCTCTATCGCATATCCTACAAACTATGCGGCTACAAGCGAAAAGAAATATCTGACTCTGGAACAAAATGAACTTACCATGAGCGCAGTGGCTTGGATGGCCAATTCGATGAACAATTATGCCGAGAAAAATAATAGGATGCCTAACTACTGCTCATTCGGGACAAGGACATGGGCATCTGACCATTCGGGGAATTCGACGATCGAACTTAACTACAAGGTTGAAGGCGACGTAGTGGTAGGCCATATCTCCTTCAATGACGCAGCCGTTGTCATGGCAAGAGTCATGAATAGCTTCAAGAAGAATGACAAGTTGCCTGAGAAGGTTTCTTCATGGGAGTCTGACTACCTTAGATCTACGAATAACTGCCCAATAAACGATCCTGTCGTGGTGGCTGCGATGAATGAGGCAATTGCCGGCTGCAAGACAGATAGGGAGAAGGCTGAAGCCATTTTTAAATATGCCATTGACAAGTGGGAGTGGGTGGACTATAGTAACACCAAGAAAGGCGCCGTTAAGACTATTAATGACAAGGCTGGAAATTGCTGTGACCTCACTCACGCCACTGTCGCTATGTGCAGGGCAGCTGGCATTCCTGCCCGCTATATGCATGGGCAGTGCTATTTCTCTAGTGGTGTAATAGGACATGTGATTCCCCACATCTATGTAGATGGGCAGTGGTGGATCTGTGATCCTTCAAATGACAATTCCACATTCGGTAATCCAGTCTGGAAGGGCATGGAGACATTCAATGGACTGTACATAGAGTTACCTTTCTAATATTTTGAATATGATACTGATAGCAGATTCTGGCTCTACCAAGACAGATTGGGTATGCATCTCGGAAGATGGAAAGAGGCGAATTGATTTCAAAAGCCTTGGGTATAACCCAAATTACATCACTGGTGATGAGATCAGGGGGGATATTCTGAAGAATATTCCAGAAAACTTCCCGATAGATGAGGTGAAAGAAATCTATTTCTATGGCGCAGGGGTAACTGAACTCCAGTATGATTTCATGCGTGGAGTGCTCAAGAGCGTGTTTCCTCTGGCCGAGACCGTATTCATCGCCATGGATCTCCTTGCTGCAGCTCGAGCTCTGCTTGGCCGCGAATCTGGCTTTGCTGCCATCTTGGGGACAGGAACGAATTCCTGTCTCTACGATGGCGAAAAAATAACCCTAAACATAGACTCGCTTGGATTCATTCTTGGTGATGAGGGCAGCGGCGGTTATATAGGGAAAAAGCTCATCTGCGATTTCATTAGAGGTGATATGCCTCAGGACGTTAGAGAGGAAGTGAGCAGGCTTGTTGGCAAGACAGGTGACGAAATCATCGATCAGGTCTACACAAAGCCATTTCCTAACCGTTACTGCGCTCAGTTTTGTAAGTATGTCGGCGACAATCGGCATAGAAACCAGTATTTTCATGATTTGATGCTCGGCGCATTCAAAGATTTCTTCAAGGCCATAGTAAGCCATTACCCTGAATATGCGAAATACAAGCTGAACTGCGTGGGTTCTGTTGGCTATTTCTATCAGGATCTGCTCTCTGAAGCAGCCAAAGAATATGGAATGGAACTGGGGGCTATCATGAGAGCTCCAATGGAAGGGTTAATCAGATATCATATTTCCGAAAGATGACAGCGAAAAAGAATTATGCTGTGCCTTTGGCGATAATCGGAGCGATGTTTTTCATCGTCGGTTTCGCCATGGGCATTAACAGTTATCTGGTGCCTCTGCTCCAGTCCACTCTGAAAGTATCTTCTGCGGCATCCTACCTGTTAATCGCATCCACGTTCTGTGCCTTTCTTTTTTTCAGCTATCCTTCTGCTAAGGTTATCGAGAAGATAGGTTATAGGAAAACGATGAGCATTTCATTCTTCCTGTTCGCCATTGCTTTCTTCCTATTCCTGCCTTCAGCTAAATACGGCCTTCTGTGGCTTTTCATTCTGGCATCTTTCCTCAGCGGAATAGCGAACACAGTGCTTCAGGCGGCGATTAATCCTTATGTGACTATTCTAGGTCCTATAGAGAGCGGCGCCAGGAGGATGAGCTTGATGGGCATTTGCAACTCCTTGGCTTGGGCAGTGGCTCCAGTATTTCTTGCTGCCGTCATTGGCAAGCAATTGAGCGATGCCATCCTCACGGATGTGAACAAACCTTTCATCATAATCATATTCGTATTCATAGCAATAGGCATTCTGATGAACTTTGCCCCCTTGGAAGAAGTTAAGGCGGCCGGTGAGGAAGATGTAGAGGACTGCCCTTACGCTGCAAACAAGAAATCAATATGGCAGTTCCCTCACACCATTCTAGGTGCAGTCGCTCTCTTTTTCTACACAGGTGTCGAAACTCTTGCTCTTTCATCTGTGATCGATTATGCAGTATTTTTAGGAAGGCCCAACCCGCAAATATATGCCATCTGGCCGAGCATAGGCATGGCTATCGGTTATTTGCTGGGCATATTACTGATTCCAAAATATCTGTCACAGGTCAAGGCTCTGCAGATTTGCTGCTGGGTAGCTGTCGTGGGCTCTCTATTGATTGTGCTTTCGCCCCCGAACATATCAGTATGGTGCGTTGCCTTCATTGCGCTCGCATGCTCTCTCATGAATCCTGCGATCTGGCCTTTAGCTATCGTGGATCTGGGAAAGTATACCAAAGTAGGTTCATCTCTTCTTGTGGCATCCTATGGCGGTGGAGCCCTCATCCCATTGATTTTCGGATTCCTCAAAGATTCGGTCGGCAACCAGCAAGCCTATTGGATCTGCCTGCCGTGCTATCTTTTCATATTCTTCTACGCTTACTACGGCTATAAGATCAGAACAAAATGAAAAAGCTGCTCCTGAACATAGTACTCATTATCCTGTCCTTGCCATCCTTTGCTTGCACTACGGCAATCATATCTGCGAAGGCAAGTTCCACGGGAAGGCCCCTGCTATGGAAACAAAGAGACACTGAAAATGAATATAATGTCTTGGCCCATCTGAAAGGAACCAAATATTCATTCACGGCTCTGTTCAATGCCGATGATGTCAGTCACAAGAGCGCCTATGCCGGAGCCAATGACCATGGCTTTGCCATAGTAAATAATATGTCATACAATCTCAGGCCGGACTCCATGGGAATTGCCACATCTGCAGGGGAATTAATGACAAAAGCCCTTGGAGCATGCCTGTCTGTAGATGATTTCGAGAAGCTCCTTCTGTCATTGGAACAACCCAATCATCTCAGCACGAATTTCGGCGTTATTGACGCATTCGGAGGCGCTGCATATTTCGAAGTCTGGGAATATGGATGCAGACGTTATGACGTCTCTGATTCTCCAGATGGATATCTCTACAGAACGAATTTCTCCATGTCTGGTAATGAAGGCACCGGCATTGGGTATGCACGCTATGAGACGGCTGGCTATCTGCTCCATAAGCGGACAGGAAAGGGAATATCACCCGAATATTTGATCGATGGTGTCGGAAGGTCTTTCTACAATGCGATTACAGGTGAAAATGCCTTATATGGGAAGTACATGGCGATGGATAATGAATATATTCCTAGAACCAAAACCACATCCAGCATCGTGATAGAAGGCATCGGCGAAGGAGATAGTCCGGATGGATCCATTCTATGGACTGTGATAGGTTACGCTCCTTGCGCCTATTGTGTTCCGGTGTGGGTTTGTGCAGGGGATGAGATGCCTCTTTTCGTCTGTTCCGGAGTTGATGGAAAAGCCGCCGCCAATGTGCTTGCAAACGATCTCAAGCACCGCCTGCATCCTTTGAAATTCAAGAATGGAGAGCTGTATTTGGATGCGAGAACCTTAAGGAAGGAAATCCTACCTGTGGTCAGAAAATTTGAAAAAAAAGAATTTGAATTGGGCAGAAAGCTTGAATCAGACATACGGTTGAACGGTTTTTCTGCGGAAAAAGTAAAGAAGCATGATGCGGAAGCCAATGCCCGCTTCGAGCAATTCCGCAAATATTTTTTTAATTAAATTCATGAACGATTTCACTCCATGGATGCTTTTGGTTGATGTCGGCATTATCTCGCTATTGCTGCTTGTGGGCAAGTACCTTAGAGCGAAGGTTCGATTCATCCAGCGTTTTTTCATCCCGCCCAGCCTATTGGCGGGACTGATTGCTCTCATCCTTGGGCCTGAGGTTCTAGGATGGCTTCCATTATCCTCCAACACTGGCACATATGCCGGGATATTGATTGCTCTTGTTTTCAGCACTCTTCCCCTTACGTCGCAGTCTAAGCCAAGGGGAAGTTCAGTAGGACGTCTGTGGGCATATTTTCAAAGTGGCATGCTGCTGCAGTGGGCATTGGGAGGACTATTAGGTTATCTGATATTCAATATTCTATTCCATTCGAATCCTGCTTTCGGCCTCTCTATGCCTGCCGGGTATTGCGGCGGGCATGGGACAGCGGCCGCTATAGGAGCTGCCTTTTCAGGATATGGCATAGACGAAATGCTCTCCCTGGCCATGACCTCAGCCACAGTAGGAATTATCTGCTCCATCGTGATCGGAATGTGGATAATTTCATTGGGGGCAATGAAGGGACGTACGGCATTCCTAAAAGAATATTCCGAATTGCCTGAAGAACTCAGGACGGGAATACTGCCAAAAGACAAGCGAGTGAGTATGGGAGAGGCATCATTCTCGGCCATCTCTCTCGATTCAATGTCGTTCAATTTCGCTATTGTTGCCTTGATCGCACTAGGCGGCTACGGCTTATGCCAGTTTGTTCAATATTTCTGGCCAATCCTGAAACTGCCTGTCTTTAGCTGTGCTTTCCTAGTTGGCATATTCATAGTATGGCTTCTACGCAGGTGCAAGTTTGATGCATACATTTCAAAACCTATAGTAGGCCATTTGGGCGGAGCCTTTACTGACTACCTAGTTGCTTTTGGCGTAGCCTCTATCAAGATTGAAATTGTCTTTGAATATGTCGTGCCGCTTATCATGCTGTTATTATTAGGCTTGGCCTTCACGTTTTTGTACGTTTTTTCTATTGGAGCAAGAATCAACAAGAATTATGCGTTTGAGAAATCAATTTTCACGTGGGGTTGGTTCACTGGCACAATGGCGATGGGTATAGCATTGCTCAGGATTGCCGATCCGGAAAGCAAGAGCCGCTGCTTGGACGAATGTGCCCTTGCCTATCTTTATATAACCCCAGTGGAAATTGCTCTTGTGACATTCGCTCCAATATGTTTCGTTAATGGATACGGTGGTTGTTTCGTGGCAGTCTGTGCGGTAGTCGGGCTTGCCATACTATTCTGGGCCAGGCAGAAAGGTTGGCTTTCTAAAAATCAAGCGGAATGAAAATGTCAATCATAAGAAAATTCCTATTTGCGATGATGCTGGTCATGACTTTTCAACCTGTTTATGGGAAGATGAAGCCAGGGAAGATGAATAACGCCGGGATTGAATATCTCAACACTCATTTCCATCTTTACGATTCACTGCAAAAGAGGATATTCAGATATGCTGAGATTGCGTACGATGAATATGAGAGTTCTCGGATGTGGTGCCAGTTCCTAGAGTCGCAGGGTTTCAAGGTTGAGCGAGGCGTTGGCGGAATCCCCACTGCTTTTATCGCTACCTTTGGTTCAGGAACCCCTGTTATAGGAATGATGGCCGAATATGATGCAATCAAAGGCATGTCTCAGGACACAGTTCCTTACAAAAAAGTTCTTATCGAAGGCGCCAATGGTCATGCCTGCGGTCACAACCTGCTTGGGACTGGTTCCGTGGCTGGTGCGGTGGCCGTTTCTAAATGGCTTGCCCAAGGCCACACTGGAACCGTGAAACTATTTGGGTGCCCTGCTGAGGAAGGCGGGGGTGGGAAGGCATACATGATGCGAGAAGGATGTTTCGAAGGCGTCGATGCAATGATTGACTGGCATCCTGACACACGCAATACTGTAAATACCCAGACTGGACTGGCGAATGTACAGGTTCGCTTTTCGTTTAACGGAAAGGCATCCCATGCCTCAGGTGCCCCCGACCAAGGCAGATCAGCCCTTGATGCTGTAGAAGCTTTTGACTACATGATGAATCTGATGAGAGAGCATGTGCCTTCATCTGCTAGGATTCATTATATCATAACTGATGGTGGCAAGGCACCAAATGTGGTTCCAGAAACTGCCCAAGTACTATATTATTTCAGAGGTCCGAATAGGGGCATGGTAAAAGATATCTTTGCCAGAGCCGTGAAGGCAGCAGAAGGCGCTGCCATGGGGACTGGCACTACTGTTCATTACGAAGTCATCACAGGCAATTATGAACGTCTGCCAAACGATACGATGTCAGACATCATCTATACGAACTTGAAACTGGTAGGTGGTGTTAAATACGATGATAGAGAGATGCGATTTGCAGCTCAGATGATGAAGAATTCGGGTTTGCGAGATACAATCCCATCCAGTGCATTCGTGGTGGTGCCGCCAAAGGCTGAAGGATATGAAGCATACGTGTCGAGTGCCTACAGGCAGTTTCAGGTATGCCTGCTTCATACCTGGAGGAAATGGACACAGCTGGCAGCAAACTGCTTCTGCCGGGACTACTATCGGAACGAAAGGCTGCATGAATGCGGCGAAAGTAATTTTTCTTTCTGCTTACGATTTATTAACTTTCAAAGGCTTGTTGGAAAAAGTTCAATCGGAATTCGTGGACAGGAGGGGAGTAGACTTCAAGTTCGAACCTCTCATGGGAACAAGAAAGCCACCAGTGAGGGCTAGAAAATATGAATAAAATTCTCCATGACTTCAGCGAAGGAAAATTGGAAGCATTGAAGTGGCTCTATGAACACTATGCTCCCAAAATGAGAATCTTTGCATCCGGCTTGCTTCATGACGATCAGCAGGCAAAGGATGTCGTTCACAATGTTTTCATCAATCTGTGGGAAAACAGGAAGATAGCCTCGAAATATGAATCAGCCGACAAATTGTTTTATTCAGTAACGAAAAACGCAGTCCTTGATTTGCTTAGACACAACGATGTAGTAAGTAGAAATGAGAGAGGGGTTGCAGGGTATTATGAACTTTACGAGCAGTCCGCCTTTGATGAAGAAGAACAGGGAATATTATTTCACCTTGTTGAGATGGCTATTGCCAAAATGCCACAGCAACGCCAGAAGATATATTGCCTGAACCGTTTATCCGGATGTTCATATTCTAAAATTGCCGAAATGCTGGGCATAAGCGTGAATACAGTCAACAATCACATGCATCTTGCAAATACTTTCGTTAAACAGTACGTGCATGAGCATCTCATGGGGGGAGAATGACGAGGAAGATAAGGCTCTCGGTCTTGGCCTCAACCCACGTACCCTTTAGCGGAATTACTTTTCATTGGAATCGGATGGCTTTTCATGGCTTGGGGGATAGCCGAAATGGTTCTTGAACTCCCTTGTGAATACGGAAGGTGACGAGCATCCTAGTTTCCAAGCCACTTCGCTGACTGTCAGCCCCCCGGTACGGAGGAGCTCATGCGCTATGTTCATCCGGTATGCGTTTGCAAAAGCCTTCGGAGTCTTCCCTGTGAGAGACTTCACCTTCGCGTAGAGAGAGCTATAGCTGATTCCAAGTTCCCGTGCCATCTTGCTGATATCTGCCTGCTCATTGTCAAGATTGGCATCAAGGTAAGCATGGATCTTCTCCACAAGGGCCTTTTCGGCAGGATTCAGTTTAGCTTCTTCGACTTTCTTAGGCTCTTTCAGCGTGGTAGACGTAAGATTGAGAACTTTATCCTGCAGGATTTTCCTGTTTCTGATGAGGCTTTTTACGGTCGCTCTCAGTGAGTCCGGGTCGAATGGCTTCGGAATATAAGCGTCCGCTCCTGCATTCATTCCCTCAATGCAACTCTCTGCGTCTGCTTTTGCAGTGAGTAGGATGACGGGAAGATGATGCCAGTCTGAATTCGACTTTATGTCAGAGCATAGTGCGTAGCCAGTTTTACCTGGCATGATGACATCGCTCAGTACTATGTCCGGAATAGCTATTTTAAGGTCGTCTTCGGCTTCGAGCCCGTCGGATGCGAGAATGACGTTATACTCATCTTTGAATATATTCCCGAGAAAAGTCCTCAATTCCGCAGTGTCTTCGACTATGAGCATGGTGAATTCTCTCACTGATCGGCTTGCATTATGGCTGACTGATTCGGAAAGAGCAACCGTCTGAGAGATGTCCGAGCCGGAATAACTCCCGATGTCAAGAGGGAGGGAGAATGTGAATATGGAGCCTCCCTCTGGATTAGGTTCGTATGACAGGTCTCCTTTATGTAGGAGTGCGAGCGATTTCGCATAATTGAGTCCGATTCCTGAACCTGGGACTTCGCTTTCCTCGGCTCCGAGCCTGTCGAAGCGAGTGAAAATATGTTCTCTCTTGTTCAATGGAATGCCTATCCCGTTATCCTTCACGGAAATGCTTGCAAGATTGCCTTCCCTGCCAATTGACACATTTATGGTTCCTCCTTCAGGGGTATACTTGACTGCATTGCTGAGCAGGTTGCCAAGAATTTTTGATACTTTCTCCGTGTCGAACCACCCGATGCATGTCTCAGGTATTTCCATCGTGATGGTCAAGTATTTTTCGGGAATTGCTTCCTACAAGAAAACGATTGCTCTGCCGGCCCTGAAAGGACAGGCCATCCTGGATTTAGGGTCGGTGGAAAACCTTGCAGAGGTGTTCGTGAACGGGACCAGTTGCGGATATGCCTGGAAACGGCCGTATCTCGTAGACATAACCCATGCGATTAAGGACGGCCAGAACGATATAGAACCTGCATTCCCGTCAATT
>Ga0256404_1005457_pt1 | contig 22447 bp, 20 predicted proteins | sample RumenRJG_01DNA_FD_185990 | JGI IMG/M metagenome (GOLD analysis project Ga0256404, IMG submission 185990) | Bovine rumen microbial communities from Lethbridge, Alberta, Canada - RJG_01 | ecosystem: Host-associated > Mammals > Digestive system > Stomach > Rumen | place: Canada: Alberta | collected...
TAACCTTGCATATTTCAATGAAGGGGTGCCGCCCATCGAGCAGCACCCCTCGTAGATTCGCCAACGTCTATCCAAAAAGCACAGAGCCAAAAAAAATTGAGAAACAAAGGGATTTTAAAGCTCCACAGGCCCTTTTGGGCGACACCGAATTAACGGCAAGAGCGGCCAATGTTCTCAATTCTGTTGCAAAGGTACAACATAATTTTGAGACCGCCAAGGATAAGGAGCAAAAAAGAACTGCCACCGTCGAACTACAGAACACGAACCTAATCGCGTAGCCAACAGCAGCAGCCCAAAAAGAGCGATGGAAACCGCCTCCGTTTCTTTGATGAGGAACATCAACATGCCGTCATTTCCTTCGCTGATGGTGCAAAGGTACGAAGAAAAATTGGTATTATAACCATTTCCTTGCTCAAATCTTGGTATTATACCCATTTTTCGGGGCAAAACTTGACATAATATCAACTTTCGGTTGATATTTGTTGATATTCCGTTGCTAAAACTTGATATAATATCAAGTACGGCTATCTATTAAATACCGCCGTAATTTCTTCAAGAGAGGACGGTTTTATACCGTGATAGTGTTCCTGTATCTTTCTGAGGTTGTCAGCAAGGGAGAGGTTTTTGTCATACTCTGGCCCGGACTCGTCGAGCAACATATTCCTAAAACTTTCTGCACTGTGCTGCAGCCTCATTTCGTACAGCTTCTTTTTCGATACTTTGTTCTGTGCCATAATTGATTTTGTAACAAATTCATTTATTGCGGCTGGGTTCTATACCCTCCATCCGCAGGAACCTGTAAACGGTTGATTTTGATTTGATGTTAAGCTGCTCCTGGATTTGCAGGACTGTCATCTCTGATTTGTAGAGTTTGGCGCAGGCTTTTGCCTTGTCGTTGGTGGCGTTCTTTGGTCTTCCGAACTTCACTCCTTTTTTCTTAGCTGCTGCCCTACCCTCAGATGTTCTGTCCTTGATTAGATTCCGTTCGAACTCGGCCAGACTGGCGAAGATGTGGAACACCAGCTTGCCGGCGGTGCTGCTTGTGTCGATATTGTCTTTTAATGATACCAGGTTGACTTTCTTGTTCTGAAGCTGCTCGATGATACCCAGCAGATCCTTCATAGAACGTCCCAACCGGTCCAGCTTATACACCACCAGACAGTCACCATCACGGAGGAACTGGAGAGCTGCTTGTAATTCTATCCTCTCCCCTACTCCGCTGACCTTCTCTGTGTAGATCCTCTCACATCCGGCATCGGTAAGTGCCGCTAACTGCATATCAAGATGCTGCTCTTTGGTACTGACGCGGGCGTATCCGACTTTCATAAATTATTAATTTAATAATTATTAATTTAATAAGGGTATATATCCCATTCCTGCAATGCCTCGTCTGGGTTGCATCCATGCTCCATAGCCTGCAGCACCTCCCATTCAAGGTGATATTCCTTCGCCCTTGCCAAGGCTTCGGCTCTGGTGTACTTCGACGGTTGCGGATGCAACCTATACCACCAACGCCAGAATATTGATAATATTCTTCTCATTCTATTGTTCATCAAAACTTTCTGCTGCCATTGGGTAATATGGCTGACATAAATCTGAATTTCTTAAACAGACATAATCATCATACCATTTCATGGGATGCTGTTCTTGCGACTCATAAGCATTGGAGAAATGCTTATATAACTTTGAGTATGGAATCTTCTCGTCAATAATGGTACGCAAATCATTCGTACCAAGAGGTATAATCTTCATACCATCGACGTAGTTGTCTGGATCCTGCGCGTCACAGTACATAATGAGTTTTCTCATTCTAAAATCACCAATAACGTTGATGTGTAGATAGCTGGTAGCAAATACACTGTAACTATTCCTGTTCTTGGTGCGAAGGAGGTGATTTCCTAAATGACGTGACACTGGCTCCATCTCCATACGGCGCTGATTTGTGCCGTCGGCCAGCGTGGCCTCCAGTAAGACGGAGTGTTCGGGATAGTCAGAACATGCCTTATATTCATATACAATGTCTGCCTCTCCCCCTGCTGCATGTGTGACAGGCAGAAGATTGGAATCCAATGACAGCTTCAGAAAATCCAGGATCTTGCCTTTCTTTCCGCTGGCCTTCCACCAGATGATTCCTAATACATACTCAAAGATGGTTGGGATATCTGCGTTATCAGTCACCATGCTATTGATTTCTTCATCGTCCCTATTGTCAAAGTCATCCAATAGGATCTTTAACTTGTCATCGGTAAACTTCTGATCTACGAGCTTGTTAAAGCGGTCATACCTGATTCTGTCAACTTCGTCGTAAGCATCTTCTATGGTTGAAAGTGATGTTCCCAGCTCTTCGTTTAATCCATCTATCACTTTCTGTTCATCAAACACAAGAGCCGGACAGATGGCCGACATCGAGCAACACTCTTCCAGAAGAGGACATTCCTTGTATGCCTGCTTATAAAGTTCGTCGATGACGGACTTGAAGAACTGCTTCGGTACCACGTCAAGTTTTACCTCACTATCTTCAAAGAGAAAACAGTTAGTGAGTCCGAGATATCTTCTATTGAGGTCTTTATAATCCTCCAGCGTAGCCATCGCCTTGTTAACGTGCATAGTCAAATAGAAGAACCTCTTAAAGCTATCCTCTGACATGGTGACTTCCTCTGGCAGAGGAATAATGTGACCTTCAGGGTCTTTCTTTACTACTGCAGTAAGGGAAGTGTCAAACATCATCTGTTTCCACTTTATCTGAATAGAGCTTTGGAACGGCTTCAATGATTCAAACAGCGGATAAATCCGTGAAAGATTACCGTCCATATATACAGCGTGCATTTCCTCATAGAGAGGAACATACGATTTGTCATAGGCTGCACTTTTTCTATTCATGCCAACGGAAAGCAGCAAGTCCTTGGAGAAAACGTTACTGCAGAATCGTCTTAATCCTCTCTGGTAGTTTTCCCTGGACAAAAGGAACTCTTCTATAATCTTCTGAACAGATCCCCTACCCTTTCGGTATTCCTCGATACATTCAGCAATATAATTGGTGCTGAACTCGTCAACACAGAGGGGCATAAAATATGTAAACTCCTCGTAGGAAAGATAGTCGAGTTTTGTCAGCAAATACAACACGACAATTAACGGGCGAACAGTAGAACCGGCATCGTCGGCACTTAACTTTAAAAGCTGTTCAAGATATAATTGAGAGTCCGGCGATATGCCAAGCTGGTTCTTTTTGAGTAGCGTTTCCTCATCGGAAATCTCTAACAGTTTTCTTCCGACATCGGTTAAACGATGATTCTCGTTCAGAAGCCCCATGTCATAAAGGCCGCTGGTCTTTTCTCTGGCTGTCTTAAACTTCCTGTCTTCCGGCTCACCGCCTTCCATAAACTCGTTTTTTACGAGCCAGTCATAATACCGACATTTTATCCAATAAATGTCGTTCTGCTCTGGGAACATATATTTCTTTTCCCATCCATATTTTGAATACTCAGGCTTCTTCCAGAACTCATCGAGCAATCTTAGCTGCCATTCGGTCATCTTATTGAACTCCTTCGTTCTAAAGGACGTCGTTCCAAGCTTCCACAGGAAGGATGAGTATGGTATTCGTTCGTAACTCATAACTTTCAGTAATTAGTTATTAATACCTCCGATGATTCGGGTTTCTTTGATTTCTTCTGATAATTACTATAATGGTAGTCCATGAACAGCTCATGAACATGATAGTTGTTCTGCCCTACCCAATCTCTCAGGACAGTATTCTCCTTACCCTCATGTTTAAGGACGTTTGAGAGAGCAAATTTGATGCCTCTGGCCGTCAGTCCGTCCAGCAGCTGTAGAAGATCCGTCTCGTCATTGTTCGTCCAGCCATCTTTTTCGTTATATGTGGCAGTCGTAATGAGATATGGCGGGTCACAATATACGAGACTCTTGTCTGTAAGATTCCCAAAATCAAAATCCCTAAAGTCTTTTGTCTGGAACTCACAGTCTTGCGCCCTGAGCGCGTCGAGGAACCTGATAAGCTTTCCTTCAATAACTGTATTGAAATCACGCTTACCGACAGGAAGGTTGAACTCTCCGTTGCCGTTGAATCTCAACTGGTTATTAAAGCCGAAGAGAATCAACGTATAAAGTAGGATATAATACTGATTATCCTTCTTTGGATAAGTGTTAAATCTCTCCCGTAATCGCAAGAACTTCTCGCGGTTATAGACAGATACGCCGAGGTTTGCACCACCGCCGTAATATGCAAAGTCGTGGTCTCTTGTCCGACTGAATCCAAACTCATCTATTAAGGCATTAATCCTTGTTATAATGGTTTTGTTGCTCATTCTCCTGAGAGCCTTTATCAGTCCGATAAGCGGCTTTGAAGTGTCGTTATAGATGGTATGTCCGGCCTTTACATTCATACCGACATTACACCCACCACAGAAAAGATCTACAAACGTGTCTATCTCTGCAGGCATGAAAGGCAGTATCTGGTCTAAGATACGTGCCTTTCCACCGATGTAATTCAGCGGAGATGCTATGTAGTTCTTTATCTGTGTACGCTGCATAGAAATAGCCTTTCCTGATTGTCTTTATTAAATTCACTCTTTCCGGCATCGAAGCCTCGATACTCCATGGAGAACACCTGTACGTCACCACGAATGGAAAGGATACGTATAATCTCGTCATCGGTTAGCTTCGCATTGGAACGGCATTGCAGCTTTTTCCCGTTGTTGTTATACGAGAAAAGAATATATCTACAGTTCAGCTTCCGCACCAGATCTTCAAGTGCAACAGCAGCTTGAATGCTCTTGCAATACTTGCTCTTCATGGAAGTCCTGTCCATCTTCTTAGCAATCCCATACACCTCCGGCTTGTTCCAGAGGGCAATGTTTTCAAGGAGATGGTATGCATCACAGTACTGGCGTGAGTTATACGGAGGATCCAGGTATGCGACATCAACCTGTTCCTGGGCCGCTATGGTGTTGGAGTCTGCACAGTAGATGTGATTATTCTCATTCAGAGGATAATCATTTTCTGGCATCCTTAGTTCCAACACTCCTTCATATTTTCCGTCACGGATGAATGAATCATAGTGGCCGCACGTATGCGATATTCTATCCATCGCATAGAACAGAGAGGTGATGACACATGCCTTTTCCCGCTCGTTTACTTCGCTACGACGGAATTTTTCTTCTATATCATCACGGATATATCCTATCTTCTGACAGGTTATTCCGTTGAAATAAGTGTCGCTAAAGTTCTGCGACATATAGTTATCTTCGTGTGAGGCATCGAAGCTGTTGTAAAATTCCAATAGGCGTGTGAGCTTTTCCCTGTCAATCCTTTCTGGGGAAAACCAACAGAGGGCTGCAAAGTAGTTGCTCATCATCATATCGCAAACAACAAGTCTTTTGTCTGTGAATGATGACGCAACACTTCCTGTTCCGGAAAAGACATCGAAGAAAGACTCTACATTATTGCAGTGACTGTCAACAATGCTTTTAATCCAGTTCAGGAGCTTGTACTTGTTGCCGAGATAACGCCTATTGCTTATGTTAAATGAATCCATTATGTTGTCTTTGATATTCAATTATTAATTTAATAATTATTACATTATTAATTATTAATTTCAAACTTAGACAGGGCGGTGATCTCCTTGCCGTACTGTTGCTCGTAACTGGCAACACCCTTCTCCAGCATGTCGATGACGACAGCCACCTCCTTTTGTCTGGTATGTGCGGCAATCGCTCCCAGCTTGTCAATCAGTTCAAGCGGTAAAACGAAAGTCTTACGTGATGTGCCAGGCTTGCATCCGGCAGCGGCTCCTTTTCCTGTATTGACTGTTGGCTTCTCTTGTGGTCTTGCTCCAACAAGAGAGTCGTGCTGCATCTGAACTGCATCCCTTGTGTCCTGGGAAACATCGTTAAAGTTGTCAAACTGCAAGGCAGATTTATTTTTCTCGTTACTCATATTATTAATTATTAAATTATTAATTATTAATTTATTAACCGACAACATTCAGGATGCCATCGACCGAAAATTCGATGGCCCTCTTCTGATACTCGTCGATGGGACGCAAGGTGCTGCACCTTTGGACGGCAACCCCCTGTTTGATTCTGGGAAGTACATGACCGCCATTCCGGCGAAACATGTCCTTGATGGCCTCTTCGTTTGGGTTCTTAATGCGCACGTCGATACAGTTCGGCAGGAACAACAGTTTTGCACTGATATTGGTGACCTTCAGGATCTTCGCAAAATCCATTGTGCGCATGATGACAACATCATCGTATCTGAATGGTATAACAATCGCGTCTGCAGACTCGAAATAGGGTAGGAGGTTCTGATTGACTGATCCGGGGCAGTCCACCAGAACATAACTGTCGCCCATCTGTTTTGCCCGATCCATGAAACCCCGTGCGTTCGTTGTGGCTTTCCATACTGGCCAGGGTGCTTCTGTATCGGGGTTATTCTTCAGTTCGATGGTTCTGAGCTGCATGACCGTCTGCCCCTCGTCTGCATCGAGGACGGCAACGGCTTTACCGATGCTGGTAAGATAGTTCGCAAGATGGATGCACAGTGTTGATTTCCCAGTGCCTCCCTTACCGTTCGCTATAACGATGATCTTTGCCATAGACATTATTAAATTATTAATTATTAAATTATGAAATTATTAATTTCTGCAAAGATAGGGGTTTTCTACGAAACCACCAAATAATTTCACGAGAATTTTCACGACGGAAGGAATTTTCTCCTTCTGACACTCTGATGGGGTAGGGAGTACTCCTATTTCTCTTTCTTGGCTTCTTCTTCGTCCAGACAGTTCTTAATGATCTTAAGCAAATAACTGACCGGCGAATATATTGAGGGGGATTCTGCGGAACTCCTGCAGCTCTCCCAAAGTGATATGGCATCGGGCAGCAAACAGAACTTTTCAATGGTGTCTATGCTATCTTCGATGTACTTCTGTTCCTGTTCCTCTTTGCCAGCTCTGATTTTGGTCTGAAGGTAGCTTGTCACAACGTCTGGTGCTAATCCGTAGTTACAGAGCTTTGGTGTGATGAGTATTCCTGTCACCTTGCTCTTCTTTCTTTCCATGTCCTCCTTCATGACATCGAAGTCGAACGAACGCTGCATATTGGCATCGAACATCTGCTGGCATGGCTTCAGGATCTTGGCAACAAGGTTGTCAATTCTCCGATAGCTGTCAGGTGCTCCTATGGTTTTTACAAGGCGGTCTATTTCGTAATAGCCAGGTTCGTCCACCTCTAACCTACATATCAACTGATAAAGCTTCAGAGGTATGCCGTCCACCAGTTCCGGCGTGGATGACAGAACGGCTTCGACCTGCTCGATCAGAGCTGCGGCACGAGCCAGTTTGTTGTTCGCTACAGTGGTAGCCTGGTACATCCGAAGCGGGTCTCTGAAACTGCTTTCGACGGATGCAACAGCCTCTCTCTCCTTGCTAATGTCAACAAGAAGTTTCTTTACATTGTTGGTTATCTGTAACTTTCCCATGCTTTCATCTTTTCGGCAAAGTTACATAATTCCTAAAATAACCCAATAGTTTGTTTAGGAATATTAGATATTATTTCACTAAATTATATCTTGAATGATTTTAGGGATAGGGTAGGAGAGAGGCGTATAAGGGGAGGGCTATGTCAGTCTGCGCAATTCTGCTTGTCTGTCTGGCTCTTCGAGCTGCCCTCTTTAACCACTCCCGATGGTCGCTCTGTGGTGCTAACCGCTATGGGGTCTCATTTGCCGACCCCTATACCCCTTGCTTTGGGTTTTTCCCATCCGTCGTATCTCTTCGAACCGTCGCATGCCCTGCTCCTGGTTTACGAACGAAGTTCACCTTTTCTGGGTTTAAACAAACTCCAGAATGCCGTCTGCAGTTAAAGATATCTAAAACATCGGGCAGTTTCTTGCACGTCTCAGAAGAAAGCCGTAACTTTGCCGGCAGGAGGTGATATTTCCGAAATATCACAGAACCTAATAAGGGATATTTCAGAAATTGCCCTGCGGGACAACTCCTAAATATCCCGATTAGGCCAAGGGTGACTCCCTTGGATCCCCGCGGCAGATGGCTTGCCATCTACCGTCCAAGGCTCTGCCCTGGAAACCTGCCAAGGGCTGCTCGCCCTCTGGAACCTCGGCAGGAAGTGACCTTCTTCCTGCACCATCCGCTCAGAGGTCTCGACCTCTCAGAACTCCGACCAGGAAACTCCCTGGACCCTGTATCACTAAAAGTAGAACGTTAAAATTTTAGGAATATGGCAAAGAACGTAGCACATGCCGGCAAAGGCAAAAGCCTCTCTTCGGGCGAAGCTAACGAAAACGAGAGGCGCGGCTGGTCTGAGAAATCTTACCGCCGGAAGAATGAGAACCGCTTCAATAACTACGACTGGAGCCGCCGTAATCTCAACTTCGAGATTAAGGACGGAAAGATTATTCCGTTGGGTAGCCAAGAAAAATCCTTGTATAGAAGGTATCACAATCTTTTAAAAAAACTTGACTTTTCACAATACAAGGATGGGGCTACAAACCAACGTCATACATATGTGGAACTCATCATGTCCGGCAGCACCGAGAGGATGCAGAAGATTGCATTCGGCGACCAGAAGGTGGACTACGAACGCAATCCTGAGCAGTGGAAAAACTGGGACGTCAAGCGCACAACTGGCGAGCGCAGCATCGAGGAATGGGCGATGGATGTTTACAACTTCGTATGTAAGAAATACGGCAAGGAGAACATCATCGGCTTTGAAGTTCACCTCGATGAGACGGAGCCGCATATCCATGTGAACATTGTTCCGACGGCCATCAAACAGGTAGCCGGAAGGGGTGGGGGATATCACAAAATCATGATGAACGATGACGGTACTCCAAAACTCGATGATGACGGAAATACAATTCCCGCCAGGTATGAAAAAGGAATGCATATCGGAGAGATAATTAAGCTCTCTGAGTCGAAGTATGAGGCACTGTCTGACGAGAAGAAGAAAGCATATCGTCCTAACGTGCGAGGAACTATCCGCACCGTCAGCTTTGCAGAACATTTCGGTTCGAAGAAAGCCGAGCGCAGCGCACTGATGTCTAAACTTCATGATGACTACTTTGAGGAGGTTGGAAAGAAGTGGGGCTTTGAACGTGGTGACGTCTGGGCTTTGCTCTCTGATGAAGAACGTTGGAGGCGGATGCACCGCACCAAAGAACAGGCAGGACTGGAGAGGGAAGCCAGAGAGGCAGCGAGGACTGCCGAAAAAAAGAGGGATGCCATTATTGACGAGGTGGCAGAACAGGAGAGGGTTAAGGTGTCTAATGCAGATTTCTTGAAGAACCAGGACAAACAGATTCAGGAGAAGGGTTCAGAACTGCAGCATATAAAGGATGATACTGAGAAAGCCAAGACAGAAGCTGCTGCTGCAGTAGAGGTTACTAAGAGGGCTAAAGCAGAGCGTGACACTGCCGTGAAGGAAAGAAATGATTCAAAGGCAGAGGTGGAACAGAATGAGAAAACCATCAATAATCAGGTAACAGCCATCAATAAGAACAAGGCCACCATCGCCAAGCAGGAAGAAGCCAAGGCTGAGCTGGAGAAGAGCATCGACCTGATGAGCAGGATAGAAAACCTCACTAATCAGAATGTCGATTCATACGTCAAAGACCTTGAAGGCATACAGATCGAGCTTAACAAAAATATAAGGGGTAAGTTGATATCTCCGCTTAAAAATCATCCGAGAATTGAGTATACCAATCCTCCACTGACAGCTGAAGAACTGGAGCGAATAGCACTGGAAGAGGAAGCGAAGGTTATAAACAAAATAGGAGGTATCATAGGTATCAGCAAGAACAAGGCCAACGAGGAAATACGAGCTATCCGTACTGACGTTCAGACCATCTATTTCAGCGTTGTCAGTGCCAAGCAGAAACAAGGCATAAAGGATGCTAATGAGAATATATATAAAAATGTGAGAAGGGAACTGGCAGAGACGTATAAGAAGGCCGAGCAATACGACAAGTTGGAGAAGGCCGGAGTAAGCCTTGCCAGCTATGAGAACATGAAGGAAAAGGCAAAGAAGGCCGAGAACACTTCAAAGCAGCTTACCGAGACGGAACAGATGTTGGAGTTCGCATGGCCAGGTGTCACCAAGGCTAAGAATGTCCTTACAGACCCAGCACTTGACAGTGAATTTATGTCTGATGAACAAAAAAAGAGTGTGATGAACGTTCTCAGGGATAAACCTGAAAACCGACTCGCAGATATTATGAAGTTGTTGCAATATGCCTGCTCCATCCGTGATATCCCGATGGGAACCAGAGCAGAGGCCATAGAACTGGCCGTAAAGAGCATCGTCGATTCAATCCGAGAAAGCGGATATGACCTCGTAAAGGAAGCGATATCGCATGTACAGTCATTTGCTGAGGATCTTGAAATGACTGTCGCGGAGGCAGCGGAAAGCACGGCTTCAGCAGCCGCATGTCTCATATATGGATATCTCGATGCTGCCACAACCGTTTCCCAAGGTTGCGGAGGAGGTGGTGGAGGTGAAAACAACGAGCTACCTAAGAAGAAGGACGACGAAGATATGAGGTCGTTCTATGGCCGATGCCTTAATGCCGCTGCCGGACTAATGAGGCCGAAAAGCAAGAAAATCCAGCAGTCAACAGGTGGAGTCCATCGATAAGCCGTCATATTTCACGTATTCCGCACCAATGGCCGAATTGCTGCCAAATACGCGATTCTCACGGGGTTATCGTCTCCAAAAACCGCCTTTTAGAGCCTGTTTCAGGCATTAAAGGGCGATTTTCTGTATTCTGTCAGGATCTTGGCGTAATCTGGAAGAGGGCTTATCGACGCACCCCCATGCTCTGTGATGGGTGCTCGACGATGTGCTGCAGTGTGGCCTTCAGCTTTGCTTCCTGGGCCTCGTCGATAAGGTGACGGCCGCCGATATGGTTGCCCAGCTCCAGACATATTCTGCCTGCCAATACTTCGCGGTTGTACTGACTGCCAGGCTGACCGCCCATTCCATATCCTGGCACCTCGTCACTCATTTTCATGTACTCATTGAAGGCATCCTCTACCCAACGGTAGCCCGTGTGCATGCCTTCGCCGGTGGCGTGCTGCTTTGCATAGTCAAGCAGCTCACCCCACTTATCTCTGATGTCCTGTTCTGTTGTCATAGTAATATTATATTATATTTCGCCTTTGATTTTCTTTTCGTAATACTCATTAGTCGTGTCAATGGCTCCTTTAATCCATTCCTCTGGATAAGTCTTCACCCATCCTATTATCTCGGATAGCATAAGAAAAACATCGTGGCTTATATTACCCTTAAAATCCTCAAATTCTTCTATCACTTCTTGACAGTATAAGTTGACTTGATCCGGATGATCTTTGGCTATGTCACCCAGTGACTTTAATATATCCGCAACACTTTCAGGCACACGGATGGCCTTGGTTGCCATCTTTCCCTCTGGGTTCCTGGGCTTGCGTCCGGCCCCCTTGGGATTCCTTTCTTCAGGGGAAAGGCCTTCTTTCTCCTTTTCGCGCGTGGTATATGCCGACAGCTGCTTTACAGAAGGATCATTAGCCACCATTTCACGGTACTTCTCTTCTACCTCGTTGGTGCCATAATCATAGCCGTCGTTCCATCCTTCCTGATATCGGTCATCTCCTTCGTCGTTGCCCTCTTCATCCTCAAAGTGCAAAGTGTCACCGTTGAGGATTGGTGCATGATGTCCTGCAGACATGAATTTCTTGACGTTCTGGTCAACCATCACCTTTCCGTCTGTCAGGGTTCCGACAATCCTCATGCCGTCGAGAGTGCGGCATCTGGACAGGGCGACATATAACATGCCAGGCTGAAATATTGAGCTGACATCTACATTCACTTTGTCATAGGTCTGTCCCTGGCTCTTATGGATGCTGATAGCCCATGCGAGCTTGACGGGGAACTGCTTGATGGTTGCCCTGACGGTCTTAACCAACTTGGGCTCTTTCCCGTTGGCATCTCGTATCTCGTATTCCTCGATATTCCATTCGTTACGCTCAACCTTGACGGTATTCCCTCCGTCGATCTTTACGGTGATACTGTCATCTTCCAGTTCCTTGATGGTGGCAAAAGAGCCATTGACCCATCGCCCATCAGGATCGTTGGTAATCATTATTACCCTTCCTCTGACTACAAGTTCCAGCTCTTTTTCCGTTGGATAATCGCCGGCCTGTGGTGTTCCGGTGTCAATGCTGATGTATTTACGTTTTTTATTGTTCTTAGCTAACGTGCGGAGCATCCTCCCGTTAATAGAACGGACTTCGTCGTTACGCCCACAGAGGGTTACTGCTGTCGGGTCCGGTTCCTGAGTATTCATGAACACGGAAAGGTCGGGGATGCCCTCTCTGATGTTGTCGAGAGCTTTGATGTATTCTTTGTCGGTTTGGCGCATGGACTCCTGCAACTCTACTGTCTGGAGTCTGAGCTGCTGCCATTGTGGTGTCTCGAAAGCATAGAGCATTTCTCCCCAGATTGCCTTGTAGGCTTCCTCTTCTGCAGGAACCACGAAAGGAGGCAGCTGATAGAAGTCACCGACAACGATTAGCTGTTTTCTCTTGCTGTCATCCTGGGATTTCCACACATCGAGAATGGTATTGGCAACATAAGAAAACAAGTCGGCTCGGACAGTCGAGATCTCGTCGATGATGAACACATCAATCTTCCGAAGTACGTCGAGCTTCTTCTTGTCGAGACATCTCTTGTTTCGTCTGTCGATAACGCCGGAACCAGGACGGAACAGACGGTGAATGGTGCTGCCTCCAACATTGAGGGCAGCGATTCCCATAAATGCACAGGTGGCTACGTTATACCCCTTCGAGGCACACCACTTTTTGATATGGTCTACGAGAAATGACTTTCCGCTTCCACCTTTACCGGTGATAAACAGATTCGCACCACCTATGAAGTTCCTGAAGGCGGTGTCCTGAGACGGGGTGAGTCTCATGATGCTATTGTCTTTCTTCTTTGCCATATCTCTACTTTTTAAGTTTCTCTGGGTGTAACAAGGTGTCGATGCACCACTGCCACCTGTCCCACAACCAAGGTATGTTTTCTTTCTTCAAGGCTCCGAACGGATTACCCTGGTATTCGCGCGTCAGTTCCCAAAGTACACCCTTGCATTTGCTCTCATCCTTCAAGGAAGGGTCTATCAATCTCCAGTACTCAAAGATGCAATCTCTCAGTGCCATCAACGCTGCTCTCTTTTCATCATCGCACGTCAGGTGTATGTGAGGGCCGTCATACATATAGGCAACTGCCAGTGATGCACCAAGGGCTTTCACCTTCGCTTTGTACACGTCTGACTCTGCGGGAGTAAGACGCTTGCTTTGCATATTCTGAAAATCATCCATAAGCCAATCTCTTTTATTTGGGTACAAAGATACAAAAATTAATTTGCGTACACCAAATTAAAAAGTTAAATAAACATAATTGCGTACAAATAATTAAATTCGGTATATTTTTAATTTGCGTACACCAAATTAACGTGCGGAAACATTTTTCTGCATAAATGTTTGGTCGAATGAAATAAAATACCTATCTTTGCACCCAAAAAGGTGGTCAAACAAACATATTGATAATATACGCCCCCCCTGGGTCGCTTTGAGCTTGCGAAAAGCGCACCCCGTTCCCCATAAGAAAACCAAGGGTTTTCGAGGGTCATGTAGGTGGGTCAAACGACGTTGAATGCGATGGATGAACTGGCAAGAACAAACGGAACCAAGCAGAAGGTTGACACTCCGGTAGTGCTTCCTTCAGACGAGACCATGACTGGCGATGACCAGTTGGGTGAAGAGCAGAAGCAGAAGAAGGATGCTGCCGTCAAGCTCTTCCATGAGAAGAATGCGTTTCTCGGAAACCCCTCCATGACCGGCCTCAGGGTTCGCCAGCTCGACATCGATGATTTCTTCTCTGTGTTGTTTGAGCGTGACGATGAACTTACTAACGGCATTGTCCCCTTTGAGGAAGTCATGAGCAAGGAGTACAAAGACGTGTGGCTTCCACAGATCAAGGATCCCAACAACAAGCTGACGAAGAAGAAGCGCAACAAGGGGAAGGTACAGGTCGACTACTCCGGCTATGCCTGCTGGCGGTACAACCCCATCGTGTTTTACATTGCCGGGAAGAAAACACGCTACAACCGCAAAAAGAAGGTGGACGAGGTTGTCAACGACAACAAGCACCACATCATTTTCAAGAGTGCTGACAACGGCAAGTGTTTGATTGGGAGTGACGGCGAAGATGCTATGGATTGGCTTAGAAGGCGCAAGTTTGCAATCATGTCGCCTATCACGTATGTTGGCAAGTCCAACACCAAGGAGAACGCCCGGTACTTGTACGCCATGGCCTTTGACCTTGACGGCATTGACATGCAGCGCGTCAAGAACCTGTTCTTTCAGACGCAGAAGCGCGAATATCATGATGGGTTGGATCTGCCCGACAACCGCATACCGCCACCCAACATCATCACCAACAGCGGCAACGGTTTCCACTTGTACTATCTGATGGCCTTCCCGGTTCCTCTCTATGAGCGCAACTGGGATATACTCGACAGGTTCAAGGCTCGATTGACAGAGGTCATATGGAATGACGGCACATCCAATCTCGGTACCAAGAACAGACAGTCGCAGAATGTTTTTCAGGGATTCCGTCTGCCTGGCACCAGAACCAAGTTCGGTGAGATTGTCACCAGCTGGCATTACGTCGATGTCCCCTACTATACCATTGTAGACCTGAACAGATGGATTGGCCCTTCCCATCGACTGACAAAGGAGGAAATAGAAAGCATATACGGTAAGTATGTATATGACCCGACTGGCATTACGCTGACTGAAGCGCAGCGGCTTTGGCCTGAGTGGTACGCCCGTGTCATTGTGAATAAGAGAAAGGGTAGAGCCAAGTGGCATGTGAATAGAGCGGTTTACGATTGGTGGCTCAAAAGAATGCGCGACCCAGACGAACCGATACAGGTTAAACACCGCTATTGGTGCATCCTGACTCTGGTTGTTTACGCCATCAAATGCGATATTCCAAGGGAAGAGGCGTGGAATGATGCCGTATCACTCGTTCCCCGCTTAGAGGCTCTTACCTTTGAGGAAGACAACCATTTTACGGTTGACGATGTTGAGGATGCCTTTAGGGCTTACAAGGAGAAATACTGCTGTTGGCCCATCGATACCATCGAAAAGACCACGGCACTTGAAATGCCCCGTAACGTACGCAATGGACAGACGAGGGAAGAAAACCTTGAAGATGCAAGATATAAAAGAGATAAATACCGTAGAAGGCAAAAACTCCCCAAATGGGATGCCAACAACGGCAGGAAAAAAGCGACTGTCGATAACAGCTACATAGCTGAGCTTATAAGCTGGTGGATGGATGAGCACCCGAACGAAAGGAACATTTCACAGTGCGCAAGGGAACTGACTGAGATTCTGAACGCACAGCGTGAAATGAGACTGAATAGTGGGCTGAAGAAGGATCAGAAGATTTCCAAGAAGATGATGACCGTCACCCGGGTAACGGTGAGAAAGTGGTGGAACTTAATAGAAGAGAACAGGTCAGAACAAGATCGTATATATGAAGAAGAGTCTCGCATGCTTTCCTATGAGTTGGCAGACTCTATCTATCAAGGAGCTGGACATTATGAATCTCCAGAAAGGGAACTGGAAAAGATATCCGGTCTGGAGTTCGATTAAATCAAAAAAGAGAAACGGACCAAAATCGAAATGTTTAATGGCGCATTCTTATTCGCCTTTTGATAGTTCGATTTTATTGTAATTTATTCGAACCTCTACACTCTCTTTCGGGGCATAGGCTACTGTCAAAATCGACGAATGTGTGTCAAATCTACTGGGTTTTAGGAAAGAATCGTCGACTTTGGCTATCCCGCTGGCATCGGTAATATAGATAATCATCTATAATTTACGCATCAAATATAGACAGATATCTATATTTTATAGGCTCCAGTCTATAATCTGCGCATTTTTTTGGGGTAGTGTGTATTAACTGTAATACTCCCCGATTTTAACAAATAATCCACCAATATCGTCGTGAAAACGTTAAAATATGACTTTTTATTTTTCCTCATCTGGTAAAAGATGGGGAATTGTTATTTTTGCATCAGGAAAAGGATGAATTTAACATTTCAAGACTCGGAAAAGTCCTAAAAACGTTAATTCAAGACTTTAAAACTATTCCAGGCATCAAAGAATGAATTTATTCATATCTTTGTCATGGAAACCCCTCGAAGGGTCTTAAATACGTTAAATCAAGACAAAATTTATGTAGAATTTCGCTTTTATCGGAAGAACGCCTACTTTTGCGAAAAATAACATATAATAGTTTTATATAGATCTATATTAGTAACTTTTAAATTGTACAATTATGCCAGCTTGGATTAATGCATTTAAAAAAGTATTCTTCGGCGATAAAGAGCCCGAAGAAGTGTTGAACAGTGGTGTTGCAAAGACCGCCAAGGAAATCCTTGTAGGAAAAGGATCGAAACCGGGCAAGTCTGGTGGTGCCACTCCAGGAGGTGAAGTGTTTAACGACAACGCTACCCATCTGAAGATGTTTGGTGGTCGGGATGTGGACGTAGTACCAACGCATAACGGTGCACTGTTGCAAGTGTCCGGTGTTGGTGCTAAGAATGAAGGTGGTTTTTCCATCAGTATGGATAAGCAAGAGTACGCCAAATTTAGTGCCCTTGATGAGTCCCACCAGAAAAAGTTTGTGGAGAATTACCTTCAGCAGTATGCCCCAAACAGATTCAAGGAACTAAGCGGTAACAAGAATGTTGCCAACTACTGGTCACAGGTCGGCGACAAGAAATTCTATGTACCTGTTACAACGGCAGAGCTTAACAAGCTGAAATCCCTCAGTGGGCAAGAAAAGGATGCTTATTTCAGGGAACTTCTCAAAGAGAAAGATCCGAAACAGTACAACGCCCTGGTTAATGCCGAAAAGGCATTGGCTGCAGACAAGAAAATAAGGGATGTAGCACAGACTCCATGGCAAAGGAACGGTTCGCCAACCAATTCAATTGGGAACCAGGGAGCTGCTGCATGGCAGGGTAAGTTCAAGCAGTATCCTGACGAGCCTTTGAATCCCCGCATCGGTAAGGTCACTCCCTTTGTGGATGCGAACACTGTCTATCTGAATATGACCGTTGACGGCAAGGAAAAGACCCTCACCGTTAGTAACAAGAACACCGTCGATGCTTTCCATGCCGGTGCGCTGCCTCTGAATGTCCTTGCCAATAAGGTACTGGAAATGACTGACCGTCTTCAGGTCAATCTTCAATCACGTTTTGAGTTGGCCATGGACGAGCAGCGCAGTCAGGAACAGGGATATTCCAATGGATTCCGTAGATGACGCTGCATAATATAAATTTTCTAATTAACTAATTGAACGGATAAGGGCTGGCCGTGAGGTTCGCCCTTACCGATGCCGCTATTTTTATTTTATCAAAAAATGATAAATTAAAATTATTGAGCGCAGTCCGCTATGCAAGGCTGTCGAAATGTGGACGCAGTGAGTCCAAAATCTGGAATATCGCTACGAGAACTACTATTATCGTTGCGAGAATAGATGGATATAGTAAGGGTGCCGCCCGTTGATGAGCAGCACCCCTTGCAGATTCGCCAACGTCCTGTCCACTAAGCACAGAGTCAAAAAAAACACTGCCACCGTCGAACTACAGAACACGAACCTAATCGCGTAGCCAACAGCAGCAGCCGGAAAAGAGCGATGGAAACCGCCTCCGTTTCTCATGATGAGGAACATCAACATGCCGTCATTTCCTTCGCTGACGGTGCAAAGGTACGAAGAAAATAGTTATTATACCAACATTTTCATAAAATTCTTGGTATTATACCCATTTTTCGGGGCAAAACTTGACATAATGTCAACTTTCACTTGATATTTCGTCAAGTCCGACTTGATTTTTCGTCAACTTTCACTTTTCCTTCCTAAGTGAATCCCTGTGATGAATCCGGCTTTTGTAGTCATTCATATTTAGCTGGAGCCAAGAATCAAAGGCACGTCCAGTAACCTCGCTATGGTTAATGAAGTCGTGATACACGTCACTGTTGAGTCTGAGTGAATCCAACTCATATTCTACATCACTCCTGGCACTGATGGCCGACGAACACTGCCAGACGGCCATTCCTGATGCGAGGATAGCCCAGATGATGGCCCCGATGAAATACCAAAGCCATCGTTCACACCATTCCTTGAATCCAGATATTTCCCCTTTAGCAGAATTAACGGCATTGGTAACCTTGGAGGTACCGCCGTCTGCTGCCTTCTTCACTGAAGACTCTGCATCCTTCAGAACATCATCCAGTCTCACAGAGAACTTTTCCAGTTTCTCGGAAAGTCTTTTCTCTACCTCTGCCGTGATGCTGTCGGGTGCAGACAACAGGAAATTTCTCGACTCTTCATCGAGGCGTGCTTCAGGAACTTCGATATTTTGGAGCTGGTCACGGAGTTTCCGCAGTGAACTACGCATTTCGTCAATGATATCATAATTGTCGGCAATTTTGCCGTTCATCGTCTCGATGCCTTTCAGCAGGGAGACGATTTTCTCCAGCAGCTCCCCAGACATGCCAGGTGCAGCGGGTTCCTGTGGTGGATCCTGCTTCTGGCCACTGCCGGTCTTATGGGGTTTAAACAAATCGTTACTCATATCTCAATTATTATCTTCCTCTACCTCTTGATCTGAATTTAGCGAATACCGGTTTCCAAAGATTCCACCAGTCATCATCACGTTTACCTCTCCAGCCGCCGGTATTCTGGCCACCGCCGCCACCGCCGGACGGAGTGACTTGTGGCAATGCCATTCCTGCGACAAATTCCACCATCAGAGCAGTAGCCTTCTCTATCTGTGCGGCAGCGCCCTCTACCATTCCCATCAGCTCGTTAGCGGCTTCCTGAAGATTCTCCCTGGTTGTGTCACGGCCACCAAGCAAGCACTTGCCTACGATGCCTTCCTGAAGGTCTGAATATTCGTCTCTTCCGAATACATTATACGACCACCCGCAGAACTTGTTAAGGATCTGCATGGACTTACTGACGGCACTGTAAGCCTCCTTTTCCTCCTGTGACTGTTCACGAGGCTTCTGCTGTTCTGCCCGACGCTCTGCCTTTTCTTTCTCAACTTTATCCTTCTCTGCTTTCAGCCTGCGGTACAGTTCATCCATTTCCCGCTTCTTCTCTTCCTCGGACTTGACATAGACAATATTCTTCGGCTTCGGTGGCGTTACTGTCTGAGACTTCGGCTTAGCAGTAACCCTCTTCCTTTCATCCTCATGTATGGCCTGCCATGTCTTGTATAGTCTTGATGCGGTAAGTTGCTTGCCTATCTTGCTGGCATTATAGTTTGAGTTGCCTCGCCAGACGCTGTAGCCGACAACGTTACCCTTGGAGTCGTTGCGGAACATCAGTTCATAGTTCTGCTGCTTACCCTTGTAGTCCGTGAATGTCCGGGCTTCCATGTCCCGTTTGAAGTCATCCCAGCTGAACTTATCCATCTTCCTCAGTACATCATAGACTGTGTCTTTGATTTCGTTCTGATGATGGTTGCTGATACGCTCTGCAGACTTCCATCCACGACTCTGATTCAGCAGCTCTGTGGCACGAGCAGCACGCTTGGCTATCATCCTTGGATCGTTAGTGTCCTGGCCACCTCTTGTGAACCTTGAAATAAGGAAGTGCAGATGCCAGATACCAGACTTAGCATCACGGTGCAGCATACAGAACCACTTACTGTTTCGAAGGTGAGTCTTGGGAACTTTGAACTTCTTTTTCCTACCATTCTCATCAAGAATAAAGTTGCCATTTTTATCCTTTCGATGATAGATGATTTCCTGATCATCCATCTTATCGAGTAGTTCTTTTGCATAGTCCATCAGAGCCGCTTTCTGTTCCTCTGTCAGGGTTTCTTCATCACTGTTTATACCCATCGATTTCATCTCTTCAGGAGTGGGTGAAGACTCCAGCATAATACAGGTGTTTTTGATGTTCGGATATATCGAACCTTCCTCCTCAAACTCATACCATATCTCCTCCATATCGGGCTTATTATCGTCGATGAAAGTCATACAGTCAAGATGTTCTCCACCGACGTAGATAGCCTTATCTTTCATGGCGGCATAATCTGAATATGCCTTACCATGTGAACCTTGTCTTCCTTTAGTTGTAGCCATTATATTCTCCTCCTTAAATCATCTATAAAATTCAGTATTATTTGGACGGCATTAAACCATTGAATCTGGTATTCAAGTTCGCCCATAACAAGCTTTCTATTTTCATCTGAAAGTCCTGCAAGTTTCTTCGATAATCGGATGATATCCGTCCTTGATTTAGCCAGCTGAATCTTCAGTTGAGGGTCGGGTGTCATAGGTCGATAACCCGTTGCAATTTCACGGATATAAGTACTCGTATGCTTATGGCATAAACGGGCATTTTCCGTCGCAAATTTCCATTCTTCATCAGACATACGAATGTGCCTGATTTTTCGTTCTTTTGACGGGTTATTTTCTGCAATTTGTGGCCGTCCGGGAACCAGTTTATTTTTCTTTGAAATATAGTTTCTTTTGTATGTCATATAAGCATTTAAATATATAATTTATACCTATTAAAAATTAGGTGCGAGCCTGCGAGTACTCAGTAAAAATGAAACACTATTGATTCATTTTTCAAGACTATTTTGTGTACACGAAATAAAGTCTTGTCTTCGCGTAGCGTTGTAGTTCTGCCTGAATCATTCAGGCTTCTTCGGATGACGTTCTGATTTGCTTGCAAATTTAGGCATTTTCTGTGATATTTTGTCACTTACTGAGCATATCTTAGATATCTTTAACATAATCATAGATTATGGTCGTCGTTGTGAGGTTTATTCTGGCGGTTTTTAAGATGCTTCTGCGAGACTGTTTCTGATGATGATTTGTGAATGTTTGTGATATCGTGTTAATTATTACGCCGTTCAGCGTATTATTAGAGATTTATTTTGTATCTTTGCACCCGTTATTATTAGTATATATTATATATGAGCCACGAGAAGAAGATAACCAGGGTGAAGTCTGATGCTAAGACTAAGCCTGTGAAGGTGGAGAGTACCGCCTTGATGAAGCAGTATATAGATGCCGCTTGGTTACGCCTTGCCGGTATCGGTGTGAGTGATGTCGCCACCAGGCTTTCGCGTGGTAACGGGGTGCCCAGTAATAATGAGAAGTCTATCAGTGATGCCATCCATACTCTGGTGAGTAAGATAGACCAGTTCAGACCGATGGTTCTGTGGTCTGGTAAGGATGCCAGTCCATACCGTAACCGTAATATTGCCTGGCAGGGTCGGCTGATGAAGATTGCCGAGTTTGTTACTAAGGATTCTCGACCTGTCTATCTTGTTGACGCTGTGAATAAGATCCTGCGTGCTGAGTCCAGGCGTAGAATTGATGAACTTAGGAGTTCTGTTCAGTCCCTGATTGACGCTCAGAAGGCTAAGACTGATTTAAGCCCTGATGAGCTGTCCCGTCTGAGTTCTGTCCGGCTTCAGATAAGGGAGATTAAGGAGTGTTATGTATGTACCCCTTTAATCCTCGCTAAGTACCTTCATCTTCAGTACCATGAAGGGATGACTATGGAGGATCTTGCGAGTAAGATGGAGCCATCCGTTGTTGCTAAGTTCATTATCGAGCATGACGGTGTTCAGTGGGAGTACCTTCCCGTTCAGATGGATGAGAAGACTTATAGCGTTCGCATCGACGAGAAGAGCAGCTGGACATCTGCCGACGTGAAGAAGTATGTGGAGATACCTTGTGCCTGCCCGTCGGTTATAACTATCACCGGTGATAGGGATGTTCTTGCGGATGTTGAAAATGATATTAGAGTCATCGATGAGTATATTGCCTGGTACATGTCATCAGGTAAGATCGACTTCTCTGAGGAATACCGTCAGAGATACGACGGATTCATGCGCCGGCTGAGAACCCTCGACTTGTCCGTTGATACGTTTAAGAAGCGTGACACCGTCACACGACAACCATCACCAGCTGCCGTTCCGTCACCCGTTCAGACACCGGATAACCTGACTAAGCTGATGACCCTTTTGAATATCCTCGCGAAGGATACTCCCTATCTGGCTGGTAATCTTACCGAGAGTAAGAATAAGGAGTATATTGCATCCTTCGCTGGCCGCGAGGATTTCCAGGCAATATATGCAGAGTTATATCGTCACACTCACAACACTATGTCACGTGCATCTGCCAATGACATTATGGGATACATTCGTGGTGTTGTCCTGAGGAATAACACTACGTGGAAGAGTGGCGAGTAGATATGTATTCTCCCATAGCGGACTGCGCCCGTCACTTCATCATGGCATCATAAGATACCCGATGAAAACG
>Ga0256404_1005458_pt1 | contig 22446 bp, 20 predicted proteins | sample RumenRJG_01DNA_FD_185990 | JGI IMG/M metagenome (GOLD analysis project Ga0256404, IMG submission 185990) | Bovine rumen microbial communities from Lethbridge, Alberta, Canada - RJG_01 | ecosystem: Host-associated > Mammals > Digestive system > Stomach > Rumen | place: Canada: Alberta | collected...
GTCACATCACGGGACGGTTGACTGCGCCCCTTGCAAACAAGATCTACTCGTTTGCAACTGTATCCGGTACTAAATATTCGATTCCCATACGATACAGATTCATGGCTCCGATCCGGTCATCATTGGAACGGTAGCCGCAGTTCCTGCAGCGGAACAGGTGGAGCTTTTTGTTGCGGTTGGCTCTTTCCGTATGTCCGCAGACGGGACAGCATTGGCTGGTATAAGCCGGGTCAACCTTGATCACCTTGTCTTTATGCAGACGCGCTTTATAGATCAGTTTCTGTTCAAGGTCGTAGAACGTCCAGCTCACACAGGTATAGCGGTCTTTAAGGCGGACTTTCTCTGTCGCGGAACGGATGCCGGTCAGGTCTTCCAGAACGAACAGGGTATTAGACGGGTTATTTTCAACGAGTGCCTTCGACACACAATGGTTTACATCCTGCATCCAACGGTTTTCTCGCTGACCGATCTCTTTGATCCTGCGTCTTGAAGACGGCGTATGGACTTTCTGAAGTTCCCTGCGCAATTCTTTGTAATGAGCCCGTTTCTGTTTAACGGTACGACCGCTGATAAAACCTGACTTATGGCGGCTGTCATAGGTCGCGACGATAAAGTTGATACCGCGGTCGATGCCGACGACGTTGCAGACATCTTCATCACAGCATTCCTCGACTTCCCGGGTGACGGGAATATGCAGAAAGTACTTTCCGTGCTTTGACACCAGTTTCGCCGTTCCGAACCGATAGGTGTCCGTGTCGAAATATTTTTCCATTCCCTCGGAGAAATACCGGAGTTTCACCCGCCCGTTCAGCGTATTGACGGAAAACCAGTCCATCTTTAGAGAATAGTCCCGGTTCCACACGAGATCATACTGCGGTTTCTGAAATTCTGCCTTCAGCCACCGGTGCTGATTCTCCAGAATAGTCCGGTAGCGGGCAATGACTGTCTTGATAACGGACTGTGCCATCTGGGACTTAAGACCGAACCGGTCGCGGAGATCCGTATACAGCTTTTCATTCAGCGAAAACTGTTTCAGATCATGTGTTTCAAAAACATGATCGGATACGAAGCAGCAAGCATCGCGATAGGCAGACAAAGTCCTGTCTAGTAAGACCTTATCCGTGTCTGATACGAGTACCTGTATTTTGGCGGTAACCGTAAGCGTTTCCATTTTATAAAGCCTCCTTTCTTCAGATTCACTATATAATATTATATAATATAATTAGTGAATTATCAAGGAGGCTGTGATGGAAAACCGATATCATCACCATAATCGTCGGAAATACAGTTTAAAAGTTCATATCGTTCTGGTAACGAAATACCGGAAGCAGATACTAAAGGGACACATTTCTGACGATGTAAAGCAAAAGATATACGATATTGCGAATGTCTATGGTTATGAGATCCTTGCTATGGAAACGGACAAAGATCACATCCATTTTCTGCTTGGCTGCGATACGACAGACAGGGTATCGGATATCGTCGGCATGATCAAACAGCAGACGACTTATTACCTGTGGCAGAAATATCCGCGTTTTCTTGCAAAATGTTACTGGCAGAAAAGGATCTTTTGGTCAGACGGGTATTTTGCATGCAGTATTGGAGAAGTTTCTACGGCGACCATACGCAGATATATAGATTCTCAAGGTTAACGAAAGGAGAGACGCGGCTCCTCCCACCTGCTAAAGCAAGTGGGTTTCCGCCGCTGGGTAATATTATGAAATTATCTCCGGAACAAAGACATTGGCCGGTAAGGCCGATGACAGTGACGGCGTTTTGTAGGAAAAAACTGAAATACTGACAGGGAGGCGGCCCAATGGAGATACGGGCACTGCGATATTTTCTTGCTGTAGTGCAGGAAGAGGGGATCAATAAAGCAGCGGAGGTGCTGCATGTCACCCAGCCGACCCTGAGCCGCCAGCTTTCACAGCTGGAGGAGGAACTGGGAGTCAAGTTATTCAACCGGGGAGCCAGAAAAATCACTCTGACAAACGAGGGGATCCTGCTTAGGCGGCGGGCGGAAGAAATTCTGTCTCTGGTGGATAAGACGGAACAAGAACTTGCCGAACAGGAAAAAGAAGTAGAAGGACGGATCAACATTGGCAGCGGGGAATTAGCAGCCGTCCAGCTGCTGCCTGAGCTGATTTCGTCATTTCGGGAGAAGTATCCTTTGGTTACTTATGATTTTCTGACGGCGAACGCGGATGTCGTAAAGGAGCAGATGGAAAAGGGACTGATCGACATCGGCATCTTGATGGAACCTATCGACAAAGATAAATTTGATTTTATCCGTCTGAAACAAAAAGAACGATGGGTCGTTGTCATGCGGCCGGATGACCCGCTGGCTGAAAAAGAGTTCGTAACGGCTGCGGATCTGAAAGGTTTGCCTTTGATCCTTCCCCGGCGCATGAACGTCAGAAATGAACTTATGAGCTGGTTCGGCGGTTCTTTACAGGACTCTCAGATACCTTTTACCAGTAACCTAAGTACCAATGCCGCCATCATGGTACAGGCAAAGCTCGGTTACTCTATTTCAGTGGAGGGTTCTTTAGCATTTTGGGATAAAGCACAGGTGGTATATCGGCCGCTGTCTCCGGAATTGACAGCGAGCTGCGTACTGGCCTGGAAAAAACAGCAGCCTTTCAGTATTGCCGCGTCAAAGTTTCTTGAGCATGTCAAATGCTCAACGAGCAATGCTCAACGAGCATAACTGAATATAAAGATTAAGTATTTGATAATCGATCGTTAATCACAGAAAATGTAGGTGCAGAAAGAAAGCACAGAAGGCTGCTTTCTACTGCACCTACTTTTTTGCTGAAGGATAAACGGGAGGCTATTCCAAATGAAAACAGTATTTTCTTTGTTACTGGCAGGCCTGATGGTGGTGACCCTTACTGCCTGCAGCCGTACAGACGGACAAGGATCCGCTTCTTCATCCGAACCTGTGCAGTCGCAGGCTTCTGCGGCGACAGACAGTGCGGATGTTGAGAGTACGCAAACCGACAAGTCAGAAAGCACCGCTTCTGCCGAAATTCAATCAGAAAGTCCTTCCGGTACAGAGGTCTCCTCGGAACCGCTGGCATCGCAAGTTCAGCAGGAAGATACACAGAGCAGTCATATTTTAGTGACATTTTTTTCGGCTACGGGGACCACAAAAGGAGTGGCTGAAACATTGGCGGCGGGGCTTGGTGCGGATCTGTACGAGATCACGCCTGCAGAACCTTATACAGACGAAGATCTGGATTACAACAACAATAAAAGCCGTTCTACCATCGAGATGAATGATCCGTCTGCCCGTCTTCAGATCACAGGTTCCGTGGAGAACATGGATCAGTATGATATCGTTTTCCTCGGTTATCCCATTTGGTGGGGCGATGCTCCTCGCATTATGAGCACCTTTGTAGAGAGCTATGACTTTACCGGTAAAACAGTCATTCCCTTCTGTACCTCCGGCGGCAGCGGCATCGGGGACAGTGGCAGCAATTTGGAGGGATTGACAAGCGGTGCGACCTGGCTGCAAGGGACACGTCTGCATGCAGGTGATTCACAGGAAACGATCATGGAATGGGTAAGCAGCCTAGGCATCAATAAGTGATAATCGAAAAATGGGTATGTGTTTATGAAAGCAAACAAGTACGTTAAAAGGGGGATCGATCTGTTTATGACGATGGCACTGCCCGCTCTGATGGCCTTTCAGATCACGGGGCAGCGCCTCCATGTTTTGCCTGGCTTACAGCGGGATCGTTTTATCTCGCTATGTTTTCGCAAACGTAAAGGGTCCGATGGCAACGGCCAGAAGCATAGTCCCGCATTGATAGCAGTAGAACTTATTGCTATGATGGGACTATGGATTTTTATTGGATATTACATGGCAAAAGCGGCCGGCCGCGGTCGCCGGTAATATGATTTTACGTCGCATTACCGGCATTGGCGGATGCCGTTGCGATCGGCTTTTTCCCGTGCGCGACTCGTTCAAGATTGATCTCGTCCTGGGTCAGCTTTTCCGCCTCTTTATTGATGACCGGATGCACGACCTCTGTTATCGTGCCGTCGATATCTTTCATGCCCGGTTTCCAATGGTAAAGCTTCCAATACGGCGATATTTTTACATGCTTCGCACAGAAATGTACTGCTGCACTGCCCAGGCGGGCCGCCATTGCAAGTCCCCAGCGCCTGCGGCCGTACTCCTTGCCGAAGAGTTTCCCGATCACTTTCGCACTTTTGAAATCATAGAAATATTTGGCTGCTATATAAAATTCATCCTGAAGTTCCCATGGAGACTCATTTTTGGGAATGAACGTTACGTTCATCATGTCGAAGGATGCCCAGTTGTGAGTGATCATCCGGCCTTCGTTTTCAAACTGCTCGAATACGGGAGTGCCGGGGAAAGGTGTGAGGATGGCCGGCTGCAGCTGATAGGCATTGATCTTCTTGGCAAATTCAACGCTGCGATTCATGTCCTCAAGGGTATCATCGTCAATACCAAGGACGATCGACGCTATCAACCGGATACCGTGTTTAGCGCAGGCTTCGGACGCGTCGATGATATTTTGGATGTTCTGACCTTTATGAACGGTATTCAGTGCCTTCTGGTTAAGTGATTCGATGCCGATCAGGACCCGGGTGAGGTGAGCGTCGTGTAAAAGCTGCAGCATCTCCTCGTCCTGAGCCAGGTCCGTCCGGTCAAAGAAGAAGCTCTCTTTGAATACCAGTCCTTCTTTGATCATGCGTCGGCAGATTTCTTTGGCGCGATCCTTGTCTGCTGTGAAATTGTCATCTTCAAAATTCACGTATTTGAAGCCGAGCTTTTTATACAGACGGAGCTCTTCAATAACATTGTCGACAGATCTTTGACGGTAGGGGTGGAACATCCTTGATGTCGTGCAGAAGGTGCAGCGGTAAGGACAGCCTCTTGTAGAGATCACGTTTGCCGCCTGGCAGGGAGTCTTCAGAATGGAATAGTCTGGAAAAGGTACTTCGTCCAGGTTGCAGACCGGGATTCCTTGAACGATCTTGTCCTTGATCCGACCTTCGACAACATCCAAAAAAACTTTCTCGCCTTCGCCTACGATCACCTGGTCGGCATGCTGAGCGGCTTCCTGGGGCAGCCAGGTCGCGTGCATACCTCCCATAATGACGCGGGCTTTGGAATTTTGATAGATATAATCTGCTAGTTCATACCCGTGCGGTGCATTGGATGTCATGATGGAAATGGAGAAGACATCGGTACCTTTCAGAAGGCGCTTGATATTGACCCCTGCGTTCAGTTCCTCGTACACCTCTACCTGGTGCCCTGCTCGTTTGCAGATCCCGCCCAGGATTAGCGGACCGGTGATAGAATTGGATTGTCCGTAAATTTTCCCTCCCCAGCGGTAGACTGGGATACGGCGCAGAGTAGATGCCGGTGTAATAAATACGATTTTCATAACTGTCTTTTTTTTGGTATGACAAATTTACCTAGCGTGCTATATCCTAGTATGCAATACCTAATTCCTCCTATTAAATCAGTCTATCATAGAAAGTCTGACTCTCAAGAACGTATAGAAAATCCTCAGAAATTATTTTGAAATTATTTAGAGATAATTTAATAATCTTTTAATAAATCTTAATCATTACAATAATTATTATATGTTCATATATATGCATAAGAAGTGTTATTTACTATTAATACGATTGCTACAGCTGATTAAATTCAAGAGGCCCCGGTACAGACCTTGCAAAATACATCGGATGTGGTAAAAATAGGGTTATCTTTATAGCTTGTGAAGGAGGTTGCAGGATATGCGTTTGGCGAAATGTACATATGGTAAAGTAGAGGAATATCTGAAGAAGAGCGACATGATCGTTATCCCGGTGGGAAGCACCGAGAATCACGGCAAACATATGCCCCTTGGTACCGATTTCCTGATCCCGGACAAGATCATTGAATTATTAGAGAAAAAGAACGATGTGCTGGTAGCACCTACGATCCCATACGGCGCAACGGACACCCTCATGGGATTTCCCGGTACCATCAGTATTGGGGTGGACGGATTGATTATGCTGCTGAGCAAGGTGACCGAATCGCTGCGGCGGTACGGTTTCAGAAAATTCGTGATCCTGAACGGCCACGGAGGCAATAATAAGTCCATCGAGACAGTAGGCATGAAGCTTTATAAAGAAGGCTGCCTGCTTGCGGATCTGAATTGGTGGTCGATGGTGGGAGAGCTGAATCCGGACTGGAAGGGCGGCCACGGAGGCGGTGAGGAGACGGCAGCCGTCATGGGAGTCGATCCGTCTCTGGTAGATATGGACCTGATCCATGAACCGATGGGACTTATCGATGACATCGACCCAAGTATGAAAACTACAGGCTGGAGCACGGTCGATTACAAAGGGGCGACCGTCATCATCCCCCGGGAAATGATCCAGTACAGCGGCAACGGCTGGTATGGCAAAGACGCTCCGGATACGGCTACCCAGGAATGGGGAAAGGAAATGCTGCAGAGTTTTACGGACTGGATGGATGATTTCCTTCAGTCGTTTGCCAAGGTAGAGCTTCCCAAACTTCCGGAATAATAGGAGACTTGAATGAAAGAGACATATAAGATCCGGCATGCTCATGCGTCCGATATCGACCGGGTCAATGAGATCTACGAGAATATTTTAGCCCAGGGCGAGCGCGGTAAGGACGTGGTAGGCTGGGTGAGGGGTGTATACCCGACACGGGATACGGCTGTTGATGCACTTGATAGAGGCGACCTTTTTGTTTACGAGGAGGGTGGACGGGTCGAGGCAGCCGGGATCATCAATCAAAAGCAGATGGATTCCTATGCTCAGGCAGCGTGGACCATACCTGCCTTGCCTGACCAGGTGATGGTCCTGCATACCTTGGTCGTCGATCCTGCGGCATCCGGCCGCGGGATCGCCCATGCTTTTGTAAGCTTTTATGAGCAGTATGCCAAAGAGGCCGGCTGCAAAGTCCTCAGGATCGATACCCAGGAGAAAAATAAGCCTGCCCGCAGCCTTTACCGCAAACTTGGTTTTCATGAGGCTGATGTGATCCCCTGTGACTTCAACGGCATCCCCGGCATCAGCCTGGTGTTACTGGAAAAGGCCCTATAGATTGGACGGTGCTGACTTGCTTTGCATTGCAGACTGGGCAGCGGATAAAATCGGGCAATTGACGGAATATATCCGCTATTTTTTAAGCCTGGAAGACAAGCGCGGCGGATATAATCTTCGATCCGTGCCCTTTTATCCGCCTGTGTAAAAAACACAGTGGTATAAATAAAGAAAAGGATGATGTTGTCGTATGGATGCTAAGGATAAGATCAGTCAGTTTGTGGAAGAAAGCGGGCCTGTCGTGTCCCAAGTCGCCGACCGTGTCTGGGACTTTGCGGAGGTCCGTTTTAAGACGGATAAGTCCGCGGACGAATACGAAAAGGTACTCAGGGACAATGGTTTCGCGGTAACGCGCGGTGCGGCTGGTATGAATAATGTGCTGATCGCTTCTTACGGTGAGGGAAAGCCGGTCATAGGCATTTTAGCTGAGTACGACGCTCTTCCGAATATGAATCAGACCGCGGATCTGGCCAGGCAGCAGCAGGATAAACCAGGTGCGGCCGGCCATGCCTGCGGCCATAATATCTTGGGAGCCGGGGCTTTGGCCGGGGTTCTGGCCGTCAAAAAGCTGATGGAAGAGGAAAGCATAAAAGGGACGATCCGCTTTTACGGCTGCCCGGCGGAGGAGAGCGGCTACGGCAAGGCCTTTATGACCAGGGCCGGTCTATTTGATGACTGCGGAGCTATCCTGGCCTGGCATCCCAGCGATGCCGCCGGCGTTGCCTCCAGAGCCAGTATCGGCGTGGCCCAGATGTATTTCAAGTTCACCGGCATCCCGGCCCACGCAGCAGGTGCTCCGGAACTGGGCCGCAGTGCCTTGGACGCAGCGGAACTGATGAATGTCGGGGTTAACTTCCTGCGGGAGCATATGATCCGGGAAGCCCGGATCCACTATGCCTTTATCGATGCAGGCGGAACGGCCGCCAATGTCGTTCAGCCGACCGCATGTCTATATTATTTTGTGCGGGCTCCTTACAATGACCAGATCCTTGACCTGTGCAACCGGGTGGTCAAGTGCGCGAAAGGGGCAGCAATGATGACGGAAACGTCTGTGGATGTCCAATGGGATTCTGCCATCTGCTGCTATGTGCCTAACCAGACTCTCAACCAAGTCATCTACAAAAACCTGCAAAAATTTGCCGATCTTCACCTGACGGACGCGGAACGGTTATACGAGCAGAAATACTATGATACCATCAGTGCCCAGGCAAAGGCTTCTCTTTTGACCAGGACACAAAAATCCTTCCCGGACAAGAGAGAGGAAGAACAGGAACGCATAGCCGCGGAACCTATTTTAGAAGAACTGATGCCCATGGAACCGGCCACCATGGATATGGGCGGGGGCGGTACTTCCACCGACGTAGGCGATCCCAGCTGGAAGGTCCCTACGGCTAAATTTACCATCGGCTGCGAACCTCAGGGGACCGCGGTCCATTCCTGGCAGTGGTGCGCAAACGGGAAATCAAGTGTCGCTCATAAAGCCGCTTTAGCGGCCGGAAAAGTATTTGCCGCAACGGCTTACGACCTTTTCATGGATCCGGACCTGATCCGAAAAGCGGATGCAGACCGGCTGCGTATGCTGAATGGTAAGACCTATCACAGCCTTATCCCGGACGATGTCAAACCGGGACAGTAATTCGGGCCCGTAAGGAAAAATCAAAAAAATGGTCTGTAATCGGGTCGAGCACAGACCATTTTCGTTATTCCTCAGAATCTTCTTTATCCCACTTCTGCATCAGACGCGCCATCTCGATGATGCGGCGGTTTCGCTTTTCTGTGTAGGCATCGATGTTATCCCATTTTAACAGACCTTCTCCGGTCGAGGCCCCCATTTTACCCTCGGAAATGAGCTTTTCGCCGTAATGAATAGAATCCGTATCATTGCACAAAGAGGGCAGGACGGTCTTGCCGACGATGGTCGTGAGTCCGATACCGACATAATCGACCAGGTGCAGGGGCCCTTCGAATCCCCAGCGGAGTCCGTCGGTATATCGAAGAGCGGTGTCGGCATCTTCTGCCGTTACATATCCCTTTTCGATCATGGAGCAGAGCTCACGGCTGATCACGACCGCCAGCCGGTTGACGACAAATCCCGGTATGAACTTATTAAGCACGGTCGTCTTCTGACCGACCGACTGAAGAAGGCTGACCGTTGTATCGGTTGTCTTTTGAGAGGTCTGAGGACCTTTAACGACTTCGACAAGTTTCATCAGGTGAGGCGGGTTGAACCAGTGAGCGATGATAACTCTGTCCGGATCATCGACGACGCCGTCAAGTACGCCGAATATGTTCATGGCTGAGGTGTTGCTGGCCAGGATCACGTCTTTTCGGATATTATCATTAAGTAGTTTGAATATGGATCGTTTGACTTCCGGCTTTTCAAAGACGGATTCGAATACAAAATCCACCTGCTGACCGATCTTTGGAATGTCATCGTTGGTGATACAATGCAGATTTTTGGTAACTTTCTGCCGATAGCTTTCGTCGGCAAGACCTTCACGGATCAGTCCGTCGATCGAGGTCTCGATCTGTTTCATCGCTTTTTCCATTGATGATCCGTTGGGACGATGAGACATATAGACCGTGTGTCCCGCGGCGGCCATAACCTGGGCGATGGAAGATCAAAATATCAGCCTGCGCCAGATCGAGTATTTCACAGCCGTGACCGAAGAGATGAATTTTACAAAAGCTGCGGCAAAGCTTCATGTCTCGCAGACGGCTGTCACCAAACAAGTCCAGCTGTTGGAAGCGGAACTGGGATGCCAGCTGTTTTCGAGAGTAAATAAGCAGATTACGCTGACGGACGCCGGAAAGTTTTTTATACCGGAAGCCAAGCGGGCTTTGAACGGCGTTTCACTGGCCGAAAAGAATATGAAAGCCTTTCTGAACGGAGAAGCAGGAGAACTTCGGGTCGGTTTCCTGTCGGATCTTGATCATTATATTACGACAACGCTCCTGACGCGCTTTTCAAAAATGTACCCAAGGATAGACCTTGCAATTACGACCGGAAGCAGCAGGGAGCTTTTACAAAGACTGGAGTCCGGGGCAGCGGACTGTATCATTGCCGATCGTCCCGGGCCTAAGTCCGGCTGCGAATACCTTGTGATCCGGCATTATCCGCTGGTGCGTGCCTATCGGAAAGGCTGCCCGGATGCTCCGCTCTTGTTTGATGCCCGCTATGATGATGAAAAGGTTACGGAAAGTGAGCTCAACGGGATTTTCATCAAAGTTGCCTCCGGCATCGGTTCTATGATCACCCGTGATTCTGTATGCCGGTCACAGTATGCTGGGTACCTGGACTTTTCGGATATTCTGGAAAACAATATCTTACCGGCCTATCTGATTTTCCGCCGTTCCAATATCCATGACAGGATCCTTATGTATTTCGTGAACACTTTCCGGGGAGATGAATTCAAAACCATTCCCGACGGACCTTACGGCGGTATTACCAAGGTCACCACATCTTCAGCAGTTTGACGCCGGCTTTGACGACCTTGTAGGTTGGCGTTTCCAGATCCTTTTTGGCTTCCTGCAGTTTCTGCCGGATAGGGATGGACTGGGGGCATTTGATCTCGCAGGCCCCGCAGCGGACACAGCTGGATACGCCGGATTGTTTGTGGCGCATGGTCGTCAGCTGCATATATTCCCTCCGTCCGCTCTTTTTGGATTCCGTATACATGGCGTTCCAGGCATGGAAGATCCCGGGTATATCGACGCCGTGGGGGCAGGGCATGCAGTAGCCGCAGCCCGTGCAGGGTACCCGGAGGGATTTGTTTACGACATCTTTGACTGCTTGATAAATGTCCCTGTCTTCTTCTGTCAGGCAGCCGGGCTGAACCTGGGAAGCGATCCGACAGTTTTCATCGACCATGTCCGGGGTGTTCATGCCCGACAGGATCACGGTGACACCGCTTTGATCCCACAGCCAGCGCAATCCCCATTCCGCCGGACTCCAGACGGTCCCGTTTTCTCCATGTTTGGGTTGAGCAAAAGCGTCTTTGGCCTGCTGGGGAAGCAGATTGACCAGCCTTCCTCCCCGCAGAGGTTCCATGATGATGACCGGGATCCCTTTGGCCTGGGCCGCTTCCAGGCCGCGCCGCCCCGCCTGGGAATATTCGTCCATGTAATTGTACTGGATCTGGCAGAAATCCCAGTCATAGGCGTTGAGTACCTTGATAAAGGCATCGGAGGATCCGTGGAAGGAAAATCCGATCTGGCGGATCTGACCTTTTCGTTTCTTTCCCTCCAACCAAGGAATGATGCCCAGATCTACCATTTTTTCCCAGGAGCCTATATCGGTAAGCATGTGCATGAGATAATAATCGATGTAATCGGTCTGCAGCCGTTTCAGTTCCGTGTCAAAAAACTTATCCGCCTGACTGATGCTGTGGACCAGATAATGAGGCAATTTTGTCGCGATATGGATTTCTTCTCTCAGGCCCGGATTCCGGGATAGGATATCGCCCAGGGCTTTTTCGATGCCGTTATATACGTAAGCCGTGTCAAAATAATTGACGCCCAGCCGGTGGGCCTGAAGGACCAGGTCTTCGGATTTTTTCAGATCGACCTGACCGGACGGGGTCTTGGGAAAACGCATGCAGCCGAATCCCAGCTGCGATAATTGGTTCCCATATCGGTCTTTCCGGTAAAGCATGATGCTGCCTCCATGATTCTTTATCAGTATTTATTACCTTGTATTGTAGCATAAATGATCCGTATTTCTTTTAAAAGAGGCCGTTGTTTTCGGATCGAAAAGGCTGATATACTATGCGGAACAGAAAGATGCAGAAAGACTGGAAGGCAGACAAAAATCATCAGGAATCGATCGGAAAGGAGCTAAATTATGAGAGAAAAAATCGTTCAGACAGCGGGCAAAGATCAACTCGGAGAGTTTGCCCCACTTTTTGCTGACATCAATGACAACACCCTGTTCGGGCGTGTCTGGAATGATGAAAGCATCGATCTTAAGACAAAGAGCACCATCGTCATCTCTGTTTTCATGGGAAGAGGACTGGCCGACAGTTCTCTCAAATATCATCTGATGACGGCCAAAAAGAACGGGATCACCAAAGAAGAGATTGCCGGCATCATTACCCACGCGGCTTTTTATGCCGGATGGCCCATGGGCTGGGCCGTCTTCAATATGGCCAAAGAAGTGTGGACGGATGATGAGCCGGCCCTGACTGAGAAAGACAAATTCCAACAGGAGATCATGTTCCCCATCGGAGAGCCCAATCCCTACGGACAGTATTTCACCGGCCAGAGCTATCTGGCACCGGTATCAACAGAGCAGGTCCCTATCTACAATGTGACCTTTGAGCCGGGCTGCCGCAACAACTGGCACATCCATCACGCCAAAAGCGGAGGAGGTCAGATGCTGATCTGCGTGGGCGGAAGAGGCTGGTATCAGGAGGAAGGCAAGGAAGCGGTCGAGCTTACTCCCGGAAAAGTGGTCCATATCCCGGCAGAAGTCAAGCACTGGCACGGAGCAGCGGCCGACAGCTGGATGGCCCACCTGGCCTTTGAGGTCGAAGGTGAAGGTACCTCCAACGAGTGGTGTGAACCGGTTTCTGATGAAGAATACGGCAAACTGAAGTAAAAAAACGAAATATGCAATAAAAAAAGAGCGCCCATCCGGTCTTTGCTGAGGAGGTACGGATGGACGCTCTTTTTATCTTAAGCGGTAGGTTTAGCCGCCTTTTGCTTGCGGTCCAAATAGATAAAATAGATGACATTGAGGATAATGCCGGCCACGGTAGCGGTAGGGGCGGCAAGGCCGATCTTGGTCAGGCTGGCGTTGGGCTGGATGGACATATACCAGGACAGGGGCAGGCGGACGGCAAAGGTTTGGATGATCCCCTGGATCATGACCCAGAAACTGCGTTCATGTCCGTTGAAATAGCCGATGAAAGAGAAAAGGACGGCGGTAACGATCGTCTCCGGAGCAAAGCCTTTCAGATATTCGAATCCTTTGGCAATGACTTTTTTATCGGTAGTAAAGATCCCGGTCAGCCAGTCGCCCTTGGTCAGGACAAGCGCAAATACAGCAACACCGATAACGACTCCGATCGCCATTCCCGTCCTCATGGCCTGACGGGCCCGGTCTTCTTTGCCGGCACCTACGTTCTGAGATACAAAGGAGGCCATGCTTTGCATCAAAGCGCTGGGCACCAGCATGGCAAAGTTAACGATCTTACAGGCGACTCCGTAGCCGGAGGAAGCTTCCAGGCCAAGCCGGTTGACAAAAGCGCAGAGAGCTAAAAAGGAGATCTGGGTCAAAAATTCCTGCATGGCCAGGGGGGCTCCTACGGATAGGAAGCGGCGGGTCTGGCTGCTTAAGTGTATGTCTTTACGGGACATGGTAAAGGGCAGACCGATTTTTTTCATCCGGAACAGGGAATAAACGACGCTGACGCCCTGAGCCATTACGGTGGCAAGGGCAGCTCCTTTGACATTCATATGGAAAACGGCCACAAAGAGCAGGTCTCCGAAGATGTTGACAAGGCAGGCAACCAGGACAAAGATCAGGGGGGAGCGGCTGTCGCCCAGACCGCGGAAAATGGCCGCGATGACATTGTAAGCGACGATGAAAAAGATGCCGGCCCCGCAGATGCGGATGTAATTGGCGGTAAGGGAGACCGCCTCCTCAGGTGCCTGCATGAGGACTGCGATCGGACGGGGGAAGAAGACCATTACGATGAACAGGACGCAGGAGGCCAGAAAGAAGAGGCTGATGGCGCCACCCACCAGAGGTCCGATCTTTTCGGGATGTTTTTCGCCCAGATAGCGGCTGATCAGTACGGTAACGCCCATGGCCAGCGATGTGATGACGAAGGTGACCAGATTCATGATCTGGCTGCCGGTGGAAACACCGGAAAGGCCGGCAGTGGTCCCGAAGCGCCCGACGACCAAAAGGTCGACGGCGCCGTAGGCTGCCTGCAGGATCAGAGCTCCCAGTATGGGGAGCATAAAGCGGATCATTTTGGGGAGGATGCGTCCCTGGGTGAAGTCGGAAACGGAGCGCTGTGCTTTTGAGGAGGATTGCGAATTTTCTTGAGCCATGCTGGTAGGTCCTTTCTTGATGTCTGACAACACGAGCAAAACGAGCGCGGAACGAATAATTGGGATAACGGTTAAACAGTTGATGAAGCGGCCGCCGATCATCAGCGGGTCGCCGGCTTATCCATGAGGACGTCCCGGATACGAGTGACCGTCCGGACCAACTGGGTTACATCCTCGTCACTGACCGAGGACAGAGTGCTGCTGATGGAGGTGAACTGTTCTTCCACATACTGTTGATATAAAAGCTGGCCCTGCTTCGTCAGTTTTAGGTTGACGATCCGGGCGTCTGATGAGGATCTTTCCTTTTGGATCAGTCCCTTTTTCTCCATGGCCTGCAATGTGCGCGTGACACCGGGGCGGGGCAGATCGAGGAATGTGCTGATGTCGCTGACCCGGACGGATTCATGGGTCTTTGACAACTGGGTAAAGGCATCCAGCACATGGATGTAGGAGGGAAGGATCCCATCCGGCAGAGGGGGCAGGCAGACCGCACGGATGCGTTCTCCCGAATAAAAGGCGTCCATCAGACGCTTGGCCAGTTCAGGTGTCATGTTGTTGTCCTCATTTCAGAAGATGTTGTAAGCCGGGCCGTCTATGAAGCAAAGGGGCCCTGCTATGGTTTTATATTCTTAGAATAATAATTACCAAAGGCAACTATTACCATTGATCATTATATCATGAAACGGCGAAATGTAAACGGTATTACGTCATGTGATTATTTTTACATTGTTGCTTTAGTACAAGGCCGGATCTGATGAATACGGTACACGGTTACCTTTAATAGAATTTTTCGAAAATCTTATCCGCTTTCGGCAGGACAGATATTGATAATTTTTTGTTAAAGTCTACAATAAAGGCAGTACGAATCATCGAAAGGAGATATCAGTAATGGATATCAACAAGATCAAAAATGTGACCGTTGCCGGATGCGGAACGCAGGGAAGCCAGATCGCTTCTCAGATTGCATATAAGGGATTCAACGTAACCGTCTGGGTCAGAAGCGAAGCTTCGATCGGACGTGCCAAACCGAGACTGGCAGCCATTAGGGAACAGTATGCCGCAGCTTTGGAAGGATGGAAGAAGGATCCCGCTCAGTACTGCAGAGGCCTGAGCGACGAGAAAGACCTTACGGAAGAGCAGATCGACGCTCTGGAAAAGAAGGGACTTGCCGGGATCGATTCCATCAAGTTGGAAACAGACTATGACAAGGCATTTTCCGATGCCGATATCGTCGTAGAGTGCATCAACGAGAATCCGGACGAGAAGAGAGCTTTTTATAAAGAGCTTGCCAAACATCTGCCGGAGAAAACGATCCTGCTGACCGATTCTTCGACCTTTATGCCCAGTACTTTCATGGAAGATACCGGACGCCCCGAAAAATACATGACTCTGCATTTTGCCAACCAGATTTGGAAAAACAACCTGGCTGAGGTCATGAAGACTTCCAAGACCAGCGAAGAAGTGTTTGAGCTGGTACAGGAGTTCGCCAAGAAGATGGGCATGGTTCCGCTGAAACTTTACAAAGAGCAGCCCGGCTACATCCTGAATACTCTTCTGATCCCGTGGTTCAAGGCAGCCCTGTACCTTGCGGCGACCGGTGTTTCCGACCCGGAGACCATCGATCTGACCTGGGTACTTGATACCGGCGCGGATCCGGGACAGGCTCCCTTCCGCAAGCTGGATAAGATCGGTCTGGTGCTTTGCTATAAGATCTTTTCCATGGATCCCGAAGCCAGCAAACCCGGCACGGTCATGAACCAGATCGGCAACTACCTGAAAAAGTATATCGACGCCGGCAAGACCGGTATCGCGGTCGGCGAAGGGTTCTATAAGTACAAGAATTACGATAAATAATTTGGTCCGTGTCAATAAAAAAGGGGAGTCCATCCGTGTGGTGAGGAGGGGCTCCTTTTCTATTATAATGGTGCTGAAATTGTCGAAATCCTGAAGCATGCGGCGTCAGTCGTGCAAGGTTCATGACAATATAGGATAAGCAGGACAACTACGAAAAGCAAAGCTATGACTTACGAAGAAGCACGTCATTTTATGGAAAGCCCGAAAAATCGCCAGATCCATCTGGCCCTTGACCGGATCGCGGAACTGCTGCGCCGTCTGGGGGATCCCCAGGACCAGGTCCCCTGCGTACACATTGCCGGTACCAACGGCAAGGGAAGCATACTGGCTTATATTTCTACCGCCCTGACCGAGGCTGGGTATAAAACGGGACGCTTCAGTTCCCCTGCGGTCTATGAATATCGTGAGCAGTTCCAGATCGACGGAGTCGATATCTCCAAAGAAACCTATACAGCTTTAGCAGAAGAGATCGAAGCCAGCGTTAAAGAAATGGAGAAAGACGGGTGGATCCGTCCCTCTGCTTTCGAGTTGGAGACCAGCCTTGCCTTCCTGTATTTTGCCAGGTCAGGCTGTGATTTTAATGTGATCGAGTGTGGTATGGGAGGCCGGGATGATGCGACAAATGTGATCCGGCAGCCGGCCGCCGCCGTTTTTGCTTCGATTAGTAAAGACCACAGTGCGTTTCTGGGGGATACGACAGATAGGATCGCCCGCGTAAAGGCAGGCATCATGCGGCCGGGGGCAGCGGTGATAACTTCTTATCAGGAACCAATCGTGATGAAAGTTCTGAAGGAAGAGGCAGAGAGGTTGGGAGCTCCCTTCATTTATGCGGACCTTGAGAGGACCAGCCAGCCTGTCATCGGACAGAATACAGACCGTTTGTCATACCGCTATCAGCCTGCTAAAGGGGACTCTGTGGATATCACCGTGCAGCTTCCCGGACTTTGCCAGGTACAGAATTCGCTGACGGCCTGGGAGACACTGCAGTATTTAAAGCAAAATTGGGACAAATTCGGAAAAGGAAAGTGTGCTTTAACAGACAAGGGGATCCAAAAGGCTCTCTTTGATACCGTCTGGCCCGGACGATTTACAAAAGTGGCGTCGGATCCGGACTTTCTGGTGGACGGCGCTCACAACCCGGGGGCAGCCTTGGAGCTCCGAAGATCGATCGAACGATATTATCCGGGAAAACGGCTGATATTTATTATCGGTATGTTTCGCGATAAAGATCATGACCGGGTGGCCGGGATCCTGGCGTCTATGGCAGCTGCGATACTGACCGTGCAGACACCGGATAATCCCCGTGCGCTGCCGGCTGAGGAGTTGGCGGAGACAGTACGAAAGTATAATCCCCATGTAAAGGCCTGCCAAAGTCTGGATGATGCGGTTAAGTGCGCAAGGGAATTAGCAGGACCAAACGACGTCATCCTTTCCTTCGGGTCGCTGTCCAATATTGCCGCTATCACTTGCCTGGCGTCGGGTCTTCAGCAGGACAGAGGAGAAGAGTGACGACATTTGCAAAGGATTCGAAATAAAAACGTAAGCCGTCCGCAGTTACACGGACGGCTTTTGAAGTGCCGACATTGATCAACGATGATCGGCCAACGTTCAATAGTGACTCAACGATCAGAAGAATACGGCAGTCTGCGGTGCAAGTGTAACGACGCCGTTTTCAAGAGTGCCCTGTCCGACGGACCAGATGGCTTTGCGGCTTTCTGTGCTGTCGAGTTTGGCTTCGACGGTTTTGGAAGAGGGGTTGATCGCGACGATACGGTCGCCTCTGGAGTAGATCAGCAGCGGATCTTTGGGTGCTGCGTGAAGGACTTTGAAAGGAGCGTCCGCTTTGAAGCCATCATACTGATGACGGGCAGCCAGCATACCGCGTACGGCCTCCAGCAGAGAGTCTTTCTTGCCTTCCTGAGTCTGGACGGTCTGCTCGGCTCCGTCAGGATCGACGGGCAGGTAGAGAGCGTCGGCATCAGCATCGGAGAAGCCCAGGTTTTTGCCTTCTGTCCACTGCATAGGAGTTCTGGAACCGGTGCGGAAATAGCCGCCTTCCTTGGTGTGCAGGCTCTGGTAATGCATGCCCACTTCATCACCGTAATACAGGAAGGGTACTCCCGGAAGGGTAAAGAGCAGTGCATAGTAGAGCTTCAGTTCCTGCTCGGACAGGCCGAAGGCAGGACGGACCGTATCGTGGTTGCAGGTCAGCGGGCTGATGTAACCAAGATCCTTGGTCTTTTCATAACGCTCCGTAAAGGGAGTGATAAAGTCCATGATGTTGCTGTCGGAATCCATGCGGAAATAGCTGTGGTCCTCATAGTAGGGACGCTGGCTGACCGGAACTTTTCCGTTGAAGCAGCCGTCGGAAAGGACGATATGATCGGCATGGTTCTGATAATCTCTTACCAGGGTGCTGTACATAGGTTTCTGGGGGCCGCCTTCATTCAGCATGAAGTCGCAGTGGAAACCGGCGGCAAGAGACAGCTCCGGGTTGCTCCACTCGGAAACAAGGACACATTCCGGATAATCCTTGTCGAACATTTCGCGGACATTCTTCCAGATCTTGCTGGTGCCGGTCTTTTTCTCGTCATCGTTTTTGACCAGCGATGCGGCCATATCGACACGGAAACCGTCGCATCCCTGATCCATCCAGAAACGCATAACGTCCTTCATGGCCTCGCGGGTGGCGATGGCTGCCGGAGCGTCGATGGTGCACTGCCAGGGGAACTGAGGCTTCAGCCATCCGTAGTTAAGAGCCGGCTGGCATTTGAAGAAGTTCAGAAGGTAAGTTCCGTTGCGTTTGCTTTCACCGCCGATGTAAGGATTGCCGATGCCGGCCGGGGCAAAGCAGAAATCAGACCAGATATAACGGTCGGAGTATTCATTTCTCTCTTCTTCGCAGCTCTTTTTAAACCATTCGTGCTCTTCGGAAGTGTGGCCGGGAACCAGATCCAGAAGGACTTTGATCCCTTTCTCGTGAGCTGTCTTGAACAGGCGGACCAGGTCATCGTTGGTCCCGTAGCGGGGAGCGACTTTTTTGTAGTCGCGGACATCGTATCCTGCATCCTTAAAGGGAGAGTCGAAGCAGGGGTTGATCCAGAGTGCGTTGCACCCCAGCCCTTTGATATAGTCGAGCTTGCGGATGATCCCTTCGATATCTCCGATCCCGTCTTTGTTGGTATCGTAGAAGGACTGGGGATAGATCTCATAGAAGACCGCGTCTTTTAACCATGCTGGCATAAAAAACTCCTTTCCGAAACACCCGGCACACGCCGGATGTAAAAAACATGTCAGTGAGTTGTACGCATACACAAGTTTTGCACAACAGTAAAATTATATCGCTCTAAGACAAAAATGTCACGCGGCGGGCGATGTCGCTTTCGTCGGGAGGGATTCTAATGGCTGTACAAATCTTGTCAATAAGAAAAATAAAAGAAAGTTGACAACGGCGACCCATTTCGAACTGGTATTAGCTCAGCCACAATAACCTACCCTAAAAATCCCATCTTAACCGCTAAAAAAACCTTCCCATATCCAACAATTTCCGTGCTATACTAGCGTTATCAATCTTGCTTATGCTAGACTGGCTGCGGCCCTGCCCGCGCGCCTCGGCAGCCGGTTTGTCATAAAGCAGAAAAGAGGAAAAAACATGCAGAACTTCAAAAAGTACCTTGCAGAGTTCATCGGAACTCTGGCCCTTGTCCTTTTTGGCTGCGGAGTCGCTTCCCTGACAGGATGCGAGCAGTGGGGCGGTTACATCGCGACCGCTCTTGCCTTCGGCTTTACCATCGTGGCCATGGCTTATTCCATCGGCAATGTATCCGGATGCCACGTCAACCCGGCCGTATCCCTTGCCATGCTCCTTACCGGACAGCTTGACGGCAAAGACTTCGCCGGCTATGTCATCGCCCAGTTCTTAGGAGCTACCGTCGGAGCCGCACTGCTGCAGCTTATCTTTGCCGGAGCCGGCGTTACCGATGCCACCGGAGCTCTTGGATCCAACGGTCTTGCAGGCCTTAACGGCTCCATTTGGGCAGGCCTTCTTGTCGAGATCCTTTTGACCTTCTTCTTCGTGCTTACCATTCTCGGCGTAACGGATTCCAAAGCCGGCCACGGCCATTTCGGCGGCCTTATCATCGGCCTTTCCCTTACCCTGGTTCACCTTCTGGGCATCGGCCTTACCGGAACCAGCGTCAACCCTGCCCGCTCCTTCGGCCCCGCTCTGATCAGCCTGTTTGCCGGAAACAGCGCACCCATGGGAGTCCTTTGGATCTTCATCGTAGCACCTCTTCTTGGAAGCTGCCTGGCAGCCTGGGTCTACAAAGTACTTAAAAAATAAGTAGTTCAGCACAGCCATCTGCCCTCCTTGCCGTATGGTAAGGAGGGCTTTTTCATGCTCGGAACCAGTTGAATTAAGATGCAAAGGATGATGACTGTCCTTGATTCAACTATTATCGGATCCTTCATTGGACGCTATATTATTTTTAAAGGACGAAGCCTTTATAATTGTCGGATCCATTTGAAAATTACTTTACTTTTACTTTACTTTGTAGCAATTTTAGGATTACGCAATATATGAGAATAGCTGAAATTTATTACATAACCATTATATTGATAGAGGCCCTAATCTGTTATTTTATTTTTATAATGTTATAATCAAAAATTACAGAACAGTGTATGTATATATTCGTAAGGTTTTTGCACAATGACGCATAATTTATTAAAAAATTCCAAAGGGAGAAAAGCATGAGTAAAAAGATCAAGAAGACAGTCCTTGCCACAGGTGTCGGTCTGATGGCTGCTGCTACGGCAGTAGGGAACCTCAGCTATGTAAGTGCGGCTGAAGACACGAATACAGAGACGCAGACTCAATATCCCGCTCCGCAGACTGCGGAAGAGGCGAAAACACAGTTGGATCAGGCTAAGAAAGACCTGGATAAGGCGCAGAAGGATTACGATGACGCTTCCGCTGCTGCAGACCAGGCAGCCAGGGATCAAGCCGATGCTGTTGCCGCAGTAGATAAAGCTGCTCAGAACGCGGCCGCTCTCGCGGATGCTGAAAAGAAGACCCTCGCCGATACTCAGCAGTAGGCTGCATCTGATAAAGAAGCCGCCGAAAGTGATCTGGCAGATGCCAAGAACGCGGAAACGGAAGCCGGAAATAAAGCAGCTAATGCTGACCACTGATCGTCTGATCCTGCGTCCCTGGAAGGAAGAGGACGCCGAGGAATGTTATCGATATGCAAAAGATCCTTTGGTGGGACCGGCTGCCGGCTGGCCTGTCCACACCAGCATCGAGAACAGCCGGCAGATCATTAAAGAGGTCCTGTCCGGCCCGGAAACCTATGCGATCGTGTTAAAAAAGACGGGTCTGCCGATCGGCTGTATCGGCCTTGATCATACCGACCTGACTAAGGAGCCGGATCAGGCTGAACTGGGCTATTGGCTGGGCGTCCCCTACTGGGGACAGGGCCTGATGCCGGAGGCAGGAGCTGAGGTGCTGCGCCATGCTTTTGAAGACCTGGGCCTTACGAAGGTATGGTGCTGCTATTATGACGGAAATGAAAAATCAAAAAGAGTCCAGCAGAAACTGGGCTTTCATTATCAGTTCACCAGAGACAAGACCCCGGTCCCTCTTTTGGGGGAAGTACGTATCAGCCACGTCAACTGTATGACAAGGGGAGAATGGATGGCCGGTGCCGGGAAGGATCTTGTCTATGAGGATACTTCTGCGTCTGCCCTGGCCTATGCCGCTAAGGGAAAGCTGGAGGAGTGGATCCATACCTATCTTACCAAGGAAGGCCATAATCAGGCCTTTTCCGACGGGCTGAAATTAGAAAAGCGGTATTATCTGGGACCTATGATAATGCCTTTATCCCTGTTTGTCCGCTGCTGCGGTCCGGAGCCCGGTATGAAATGGCAGGTGGATGAGGAAGGGTTTGAGAAGAGAGTAAACGAACTGGTGCAAAGAATAGGAGAAGGGCGGGACCTTCCTCCTATGATGGTCAGTTACCAAAAGGGCCGTTTTGAGGTCAATGACGGCAACCATCGCCTGGAAGCCTATGGCAGGGCCGGAGTAGACCGGGCCTATGTCATCATCTGGATCACCGATCCGGAGGATTATAAAGATTTTTGCAGAACATACGGCGCCTATATAAAGTAATGTAGCTGATCGGACTGTTGTGGGACGTCCGTTGGAAGCAGACCGTTTGCAAGGGAAGAGGCTGCCGGCAGAGCCGGCATAAAAATTCAGAGGAAAGGACGATTTTATCCGCCAATTTTCAGCGTCTTCAATATGAACTGTACCCCGTGTCAAGGACACAGATCAAAAAAATTTCTACGCTTTTTGCTCTACCAGTGCTGCTGGTATTTTTCCAGATATCAAGTAATGGTAATACTCGTTAGGAGACATCGATTTCAAGG
>Ga0256404_1005460_pt1 | contig 22444 bp, 19 predicted proteins | sample RumenRJG_01DNA_FD_185990 | JGI IMG/M metagenome (GOLD analysis project Ga0256404, IMG submission 185990) | Bovine rumen microbial communities from Lethbridge, Alberta, Canada - RJG_01 | ecosystem: Host-associated > Mammals > Digestive system > Stomach > Rumen | place: Canada: Alberta | collected...
CTGCGGAGATTGTTGCCAAAACGCTCAGAAACGTGCCAAAATCCACGCTCCAGGAATTCCTTGAGACAATCTTCACCGCCGACGTTATCGAGCGCCTGCGGGCTGATTACCGCCTCGGAGTGACCAAAGACCGCTCCGTCGTGTTCTACCAGATCGACATCCAGGGTCGTGTCCGCACCGGAAAGATTATGCAGTACAATCCGACCGACGGCCACCGCGTGAAAAACGTCGGGGTTCCTGTCGATTGGGCGCACGCAAGACTCAAGAAATCCGGACTCCTGCCGGAAAGCTGGACGGTGACACAGTGCCTCTTTGGCGAACACTTACTCTCTCAGCGCCCGGATGCCATCGTCTGCTTGGTGGAATCAGAGAAGACAGCCCTTATCGGCTCCGGATTCTGTCCGCAGTACATCTGGGTGGCCACTGGCGGCAAGACGCAGCTCGGACCAAAGTTGTCAGTCCTCCATGGGCGCAAGGTTCTCGTGTTTCCCGACATTGATGCGACGGCCGAATGGCGCGAAAAGCTCTCCTCCATTCCTGGTCTCAACTTCACCTTCTCCACCATCCTGGAAGACGACGCCACCGCCGAAGACCGCGCAGCCCAGATTGACATCGCCGACTACCTGCTTCGCTATTACTGTCATCCTGAGCGCAGCGAAGGATCTGCTCAGCCTTGCTACTCCAATCCCGTCGCCCGTGAGGTCGCCAAATACTTCCCGGCCGACGTAATGCCCGAGGTCGCAGCACTCATCGACGACCTGGACCTCGAACTCGTATCTGTCACTCAAATTCAACAATCCGAATAATATGCACACCATCATCCTCGACGCCGGACACGGAATCAACACTGCCGGCAAACGCTCACCGGACGGACGTTTCCGGGAGTACAAGTTCAACCGCATCATCGTCAATGCCGTAGCAGAGCACCTTCGCCTGCGCGGTTACGAAGTCCATATCCTGGTTCCGGAGGAAGAAGACATCCCGCTGAAGGAACGGGTTCGCCGGGCCAACGCTCTGACCTGCCGCATCGGTCACCCTGTCCAAAGCACCATCATCGTCAGCATCCACGCCAATGCAGCTGGCAACGGCTCCCGCTGGATGAAAGCCCGCGGCTGGTGCGCCTACACCTACTATGGCCACTCACTCTCCGATGAACTGGCCATCTGCCTCTACAACGCTGCCAGGAAACACCTTCCAGGCCACCGCCTCCGCACCGACTACACCGACGGCGACCCCGACTTTGAGTCATCGTTTTACCTGCTCAAGCATACTTACGCAGCTGCCGTCCTCACCGAGAACCTCTTCTACGACAACCCCTACGACCTTACATTCCTGGAATCCAAAGAAGGCCAGAAAGCCATCGTCGCCCTCCACGTCGAAGGCATCATCAACTTCCTGAAGCAGCACGACTGCTAATCCACTGTCAGTCTGACACTCCCAGCGAAGCCCCCGGTTCCACCAGATCGGGGGCTTCCTTTTTCCTCTGCGCTGATTTTCGTAAATTTGCATACTGCTACGATAATTATGCACGAAAACGAAAAATACTTTAATGAACAGATATTCCAATGCGGCCTGCAGAAGATGGACTCCGTCATCAGCGAAGTTCTTGACAACTACGTCGATCGTTGTGAAACAGATGCTGGAACCGGTGGCATAACATCCGGCTTCAAAGAACTGGACGATTGTACCGACGGATGGATGCCCGGAGATATGATTATCCTCGCATCTTTCGCCGGTATGGGCCTCACATCTTTAGCGCTCAATCTGGCAGTCAACGCCCACAATACCCACCATATTCCCATCCTGTACTTCACGATGGGCCAGAGCGCAAAGCAAATCACGCAGCGTTTACTGACCATTGCCGCAGACCTTCCGACTCGCGCCATAGCCCGCGGCGAGGAGTTGTCCCCTGAGGAATGGGAACATCTGGAATTCGTATGCAAAGACTTGAAGGATTCGCCGATTTTCATTGATGACACGCCCCGGATCGAGTACAACAAACTCAGTAAAAAGATCCAGGAAGCGATGCAAGAAAACGATATTGCCTTGGTCATCGTGGACAACATCAACATTATGCAGCCTCCTGCTGTTTATCAAGGGATGCGCGAGCAGGAGATCTCGGCCATATCCCGCGAACTCAAGTTTGTGGCCCGGGAACTGAATATCCCAATTATCGCGCTGGCCGAATTGAATCGCAGTCACAGGTCACATTCCTACTCATCTAATCCGGCACCACGTCTCGAAGACCTCAAAGAATCAAGCGCGCTGGAATACGACGCCGACACCATTCTTTTCCTCTGTGATGAGACGGAAGGCCTTTCTGAAGATCTTCTGGAGCACTACCGGATAAGGCTTGCAAAGAATCGCCGGGGCCATACAACTGATGTTGAGATTCGGTACAACCGAACGACCGGCAAGATGAAAGCGGTAGAGTATGAGATGCTTGATTCCTCAATAACATTCGACGCTGACTTTGACGAACCAAAAGAACAATACACCGAAGAAAACCCAGAAGACAATGAGCAATAAAACCATATCACCCGAAATGGAAGATGCCATCTTCCGCCGTGACCGCTTCACCTGCCGCGAATGTGGAGCAGAAGCCCCGTCGGTTTTCCTCCGTGCCGATTACGTCATTGATCCGGAGCACGGTGGGACCGACGAAGACAACCTGGCCACGTTTTGCGCTGAGTGCTATAACCAGCGGAACGGAAAGATGATTGTAACGCCACTTGAAATGATGCAAGCCCGCCGTGCCCAGCTCAGTCAGCTGATGGCTTGGAAGAACGACAACAACCGCCTTGGACGCGACCAGGTGAAAATCGTCAAGGACTACATCTACAACCGGATGTTCCAGAACTATTCAATGAGTAACGCCGGCGAATTCCAGATCGAGAAGTATATCCGCGACTACGGCCTGGTGTCTGTCCTGGACAAAGTGGACGAAGCCTTCTTCAGTAAAATCAAATTCAAAGGCGACAGAATCACTGAGGAGAGCGCCGTCGAGTTCATCAAGGCCATCGGTGCTTTCCTGCGTGTTGAGCAAGGCGGAGACCTGAACAAACAAATCTACTATACTGGCGGAATCTGCAAGAACAATTTCGGCGAGTATTGCAAGAAGGAGTGTCTCCGCCGCTTGTTCGATTATGTCAGAGCCTTGGAGCCATACTATTCTGAAGAGGAACTGATTCTGGACATCAAAGGCACTGTTCAGCAGCGCACCAAATTCATGTCTGGACTCCCGGACTGGCGGGCGTTTATGGATAATCACCAGCGGGAAATGCTCCGCGCCAAAGGAAAGCTCGCGTAAAATCGCTATATTTGTCAGACTAAACGAGTTTTGTATGGACGAGAGTCAGAATATAGAGTATAAGGCTATCTGGAAAGACGAATACTACAAGTGGATTTGCGGATTCGCCAACGCCAACGGCGGCCGCATCTTCCTTGGTGTGGATGATGACCCGCCGCATAAGCCGGTTGGCCTGGACAATGCCGACAAACTGATGGAAGACCTGCCGAACAAAGTGCGCGACGTTCTGGGTATCATGGTAGATGTGAACCTTCATCACGAAGGCGACAAGGCTTACATCGAGATGGTTGTAGAGCCGTATCCCTATCCTGTGAACTACAAGGGCCAGTACCACTACCGTTCCGGCAGCACAAAACAGGAACTCAAAGGCGCGGCCCTCAACAAGTTCCTCCTCGACAAAGTCGGCATTCGCTGGTGCAACGTCCCAGTCCCTTCCGTGAAACCGGAAGATCTTGATGCGCAATCCATCCGGGACTTCAAAGAAAGCGGTATCAAGAAAAAGAGAATGGACCCGGAAGTACTTTCCGACACTACTACGGAATTTCTGACCTCGCTTGACATGATGGTCGATGAACAGATCACCCGTGCTGGCATCCTGATGTTCCATCCCAAGCCGGAGAAACTGTTCCCTGGGGCCTTTATCAAGATTGGGTTCTTCCGCTCCGACTCAGATCTGGCATTCCAGGACGAAATCCACGGCAGTCTGGTCCGGCAGGTTGACCGCACCTTCGATCTGCTCACGACCAAGTACATGAACTATATGATTACGTACCAGGGCCTACAGCGGGTCGAGACTCCTCCTTTCCCGGAAGACCCTTTGCGAGAGTGTATCCTGAACGCCGTAGCTCATAAGAATTACCAAGAGCAGATACCGATTCAGATTAGTGTCTATCCCGACCGCATCGTCTTTTGGAATCCCGGCGAGCTTCCGGAATCCTGGACTGTTGAGAGTCTGCTGAAGAAGCATCCCTCACGGGCCTTTAACCCGGCCATTGCCAACGCATTCTTCCGTAGTGGAGAAGTCGAGGCCTGGGGCCGAGGCATAGGCAAAATCGTGAATGGCGCCATTGCGGAAAAACTGCTCCCGCCGGTATTCGACACCTCCTTGGGCGGCCTGATGGTCACTTTCTACAATAGTCCTGCGGCGCAACTCAAAGAGGCGGGAATAAGCGAGCGTGGCATCCTGGCCGTGGAATTCGCCTTGAAGAATGGTCGTATAACGAATACTGATGTACAAGAGATGGCCAAAGTCAGTAAGCCAACCGCAACACGGCTATTGGCTTCTTTGTCCGCTTATCTTGAGCTCAAAGGTACGACAGGAAAGGGAACATACTACACCCTCAAAGGGCTCACAATGGGCTCAAAATTCACCGAGTGAGTTGGGCGAAGGACGGCTGATATGATTTGTAAGTATTTGGTTTTCTGAATATTCTCATATTCTATCCTTTAATTCCAAAGGGCTCACAAAGGGCTCACGCCAGCATAGCTTTGAATTATTATACACGCTGACTTGCTTTGAAGGAAATCCTCATATACATCGGACTTGCCGCTTTAGCTGCTCTCGTTCTCTATCTGATAGTCAAGTCTATCGTAGAGAGTATCAAGCGTGAACAGTTTCGTAAGAAGAACCGTGAGACGCAGTTCTCAGGCAGCGCTGTAAAGGAAGAGAAAGGATTCTGGGCATCACTGTTTACGCCCAAATATAGCAGCCGGGCAGAAGCTATCGGCAATTACGGAGAGAAAAGGGTATCCTCGTTCCTGGAGGATCTGGACTGCGAAGATTACAGGGTTTACAACGACCTCTTGATTCGCAACGGCAACTACACCACCCAGGTTGACCATATTGTTATCTCTCGCTATGGCGTATTTGTACTGGAGACAAAAAATGTCCACGGGAAGGTTTATGGCGGCGGCAATGCTGAGTTCTGGAAACAGTATTTGCCAGACACCGGATATAAGCGCTACGGCTTTACCCAGGAGCATCAGTTAAGGAATCCCATCTGGCAGAATGACGGGCACATCAAGACGCTGAGGAAGCTTGTGTTTGGTAGCGATGTCCCCGTGTATGGGATTGTCGTTTTTCCTAGTGATACCGACATCAATGTCACCGCCTCGCAGCCGGTATTGAACATGTACAACGTGGTACCCTACATCAAGCAATACCGTGAAAACGTCCTGTCCTCAGAGCAGATGGGCTACTACCGCCGGCGGCTTCTGGAGGTTATCACAACATCAGAATCTGATCGCAAAGAACATCTCAGTAACGTGTACCACAACAAAGAACGCAGGGATGCAGCCGTAGCCAGCGGCAAATGCCCCCGCTGTGGCGGCTCTCTCGTTCTGAGGACCGGGAAATACGGGCAGTTCTATGGCTGCTCCAATTATCCCCGGTGCAATTATATCCTGAACAAATAGAGTTTACTGCCAGGGCGTTACTTCGATTCTTCGATTCCTCCGAAGATTTCTTCAAGTTTATTACTAAGCCCCTCAAAGGCCTTTTCCAGTTCTTCGCTATTGATAATCCCTTCCAGAGTCTTTCCCAGTTCCTCAGAGTTCTCACCAAGCCCATCGACCAGGCCTTCCAAATAAGAAGGAAGAATAGACTCCAATTCTTTGAGATAGGCAGCAGACTGCTCAACTCCACTCTTGATAAGAAGTGAGTGATAACGCCCCATCGCTCGTGCTGCCATCTGTTTCTCGGCATCAGTATACTCCTTTCCGGAGTTACTATACTCCTCAACTAATCTCTCATACTGGAGCATTGATTTCTGCCATTCCTCAGCATCGTAGTCGCTGCTTTTCAGTTCAGCATTGTCAACGAAAGAATCAAGCTTTTGAGGAATACTTGAGCTTGAACACGCTGCCATAAGAGCCATTGTCAAAACTATGACAAAACGTCGAGTAGATCTCATAATCAATTCTTCTTATTCTGTACGACAAGATAAAACAGATAACCAGCCACAATCACATCGACAATGTTCCAGAGAACCCTTCCAAGGGCAATCTTGGCAAATGGTTGAAAGAGAATGGCGAGGACGATGAACAGAATCATCCTGTCCACGTGACCGTTCTTGTATTCGCAGTATGCCAGGTATGCAAAGATGGCCATTGCTGCGAACCGGACAAACTGGTAGAAGCCATACGGCATCGGAAATAGGCACAGAATAAGCGCAATCGCCAATCCCATGTACAAGCCTGTCTGTAGCTTTTTACGGTCGCTCTTATTCATCGTATATTCCAGAATCTCAAGTCCATCTCATCCTCGACTATTTCTTCAATAGAGTCATCCAGCGACGGAAAGAAATCAAGACCAGATATTTTCTCCAATTCATTGATGCTCAAACAACTTTCTGGAAGTCTTTGCGTCGTGGGGGTATTGAACATCAAGAATGCGATACCATGGTATGACTCATCTTTGTAAACCAGGAGCGCCTTATAGAAAGCATCAGGAACAGTAATTTGGTGAGTGCCTATCTTTCCATTCTGGTTTTGACCCACAATCGGACCGGTAACAACGAAAACGCTTCCGAATTGTCTCGCCCAGGTCCTGACTTTATTCTCCAGGACGTTCCAACTGCCATTGTTCAGTTTCTCATCCTGTGGGCAGCAGTTTGTGTAATAGAAAGTGTCCCACATAGCCCCATCATCCCACTTGAAATCTCCAGCGGGAGCCATATGTCCTCGAGACCAGCCAGAACCACGATAATCGTAATTATCTGCTTGGATTGCTTTTACTTTTTCATCTGGCCGGAAATTCTTGCCGCTGCGGCCGATTGTGCCGTTTGCCTCTTCTGCAGTCAGCTCATAAGCGACCCAGAATGGGATTCGAGCAGATTCGTCGTATGAGACAGTATAGCCATTGTAATCAATGATGCAATCATTGTCAGAATGAAATGGCATCTCCATCCGAATCTCATTACCGGCATCCGGATAGCTGATGCAACCTACAAGAGTCTGGAGGATGCAAATGAAAATGACACCTATGCTAAACATCCTGTACATCACCTGCTGACAACGGACTTCTGTGTGTCATCCATTCGTATGTTGCCGATAACCGGCACAATATGAATCAGGAAGCGCTGGTTGAATTCCTCCCGTGTTGTGTCCCTCGGAACTCCACCTTCGCCGCTGCCGCTTATGACCAGTTCACACTTAGGCATTGCCGAGAAATCAATATCGTTCTTTTTCCAGAATCGATGAAGTTCAAGAGCTCGCTGATAACTCAGAACATCGTTGTTGAAGTATGGATTGACATAATACCCATCAGCAGATGCCTGTCCCTCAATAACAACCAAATATTTGATGTCCTGTTTTTTATCGTGCATGTTCTGCAGGTTCTCAACGGTCCTTTTGATTTCCTGGCCAGCAGCAATAATGCGTTTGCGTAGAGTATCTGCCTCTGCTCGGTTCGTGCGGTCCGCCATCAGTTTATATAGGTCGAATTCACCCTTCTGATACGTTACCTGAATTTTGAAGATGTGCTTCACGTAAGTTGAGTCGTACGCAAAGTAGGTGGAATCAATATTTTCTACAGTTTGGTAGATTTTCTTGATTTCTTCGTACTTATCTGCAATTTTTCTCAACTCAGCCTCCTTCACGCGGAATCGGCTATAGGATACAGCAAACAATACCACCATAATAGCAAACAAGGTGGTGACGATGTCCACATAGCTGGGCCAGAAAGAGTCCTTTTCGCCTTTCTTTCGCATTTCCTTAACTACTTACGTCTGAACGGCCAAATGCCCCTCCTGCGTGGTTTTTCGCTACTACTTGAAGTTCCACCGGAAGATGATGCAGCACGCTGGACAACAATGGGGCGACGAGCTAGATCTTCAATCTTAGCATTGCCTTCCCGAACGGCCTTGGAAACATCAGTAAGAGCGGACTTGTCTGCGATTGCAGCCTTGATTTCACCAAGCCCGGTTTCAAGAGCCTGGAGACGATCCAGATTGGAGAGTTTGCGATTTGCGTCCTCGACATCCAGCGTTTTGTTAAGGGCGGTGATAAACTCTTCCAGTTTCTGTTCAACGCCGGTCTTGCACTTGCGGACAATATCATCGTAAGCTTTCTTGAAGTCGTCCATGGCTGTCTCAATGTCATCTTTATTTTGGGCGACGACACGCTTGAATGCATCAGACAAATCTTTGACTGCTTGTGACTGCTCTTGATAAATCTTATCCAGTTCGTCAACCTGCGTTTCCTGATAGCCGGATACAAGGCGATGCTTGGCTTTCAGAGCGTTCAACTGCTCTTCAATAGCATTAATCTGCGTGTTGCCAAGCAGTTGTGTCTGTGCGATGTTAACGCCAAGGGCATTGATGCTCTGCTCAAATGTAGTAACACGATCGAGAATGGAGTTAACCTGCTGCAGAAGCCTTGTAGGAATCTCAAGAGACTGATTATAAGTTTCTTGCTTTTCCGCAAGTGTATTGGTGGATGCGATGATTCTTTCCTTGGCCTCTTCCAGTTTCTGGATGGAAGTGGTCACAGAATCAAAACTGTTTGCGGCTGTAACGAATTTGTCGAGAGTAGTGACCATTTCTCTCTGACGGAGGGTTGTTAAGAGCTGGTCCTGTTTCTGGATATTCTCGTTGATGAGCGTCATATTACTGCCCATCTCGGCAACAGCTTTTGTAAGAACTTCTGCATTCTCGGCAAACGTCCCCTTGAACATATCTGTACAGTCACGGAAAGCAGCTTTGAATTCTTCTATGACAGCACGGAATGACGGCTCGAAGTTGCCGATAGTACTTCTCAGTCTATTGAGCGAGGAAGATACATTCGTTCCTAAGGTCGGGATTACCGACATCTGCAGGAATTCAAAGAATTCATCCTTCTGAGCATCAACCTTCTTCTGAACATTGCTAGCGTGGATATTGCTGATGGTCATCAAGACAAGACCTACCAACGACGTCACCATTGAAACGATGATGCCGCCAATTAGTTCCTTGACCATTTGGTCCGTTATACCACCGTCACCTTGGCCTAAGCCTGCATTGAAGCATTTCAAGCCGATGTAAACGCCGAAGAAAGTTCCCATAAGACCAAGGTAGGTCGGGAAAGAAATCTTGGACGTTGCAAATTCATATAGGGAGTCAATGCGGCGTTCCGTTTTATCCTTGATGACAGCATATTCTACTGCACCGTTTGTCTTCGTGATATAGTCATTAATCTCCTTGACTAGTTCCTGGGCATTCTTGGAATCTTCTGGCTCGGCAATCAAAGTCAAATGCTCCTCATCGCCATTAGTTTCCCATTTCTTGGATGGGAAAAAGCGACTTAATTCATTCAGCTTTAACTGAGTACCGAAGAAGAACCAAAGCTGGATTGCTGCAAAAGCAGCGACAGTAACCCAGGGATATGTGTCGAGAAACTGGAAAAAATTCATGTTTTATCGCTTATAAATGCCTGTCAGCTGAAGCACGGCTTCTACAACCGGCAGGAAGAATAGAGTATCGTTGAAAGGCTCCTGAAGCATATACTTGTCAAGAATCTCAGTCTGGAACTTGGATACCAGGGCATCCTTGACCACAGAATCCACAACATCCTTCATCTTAGCAGAATCCACCTGCTCAATGACTGACTGCTGGATAAGGGCGTCCAGAACCTCTTTGTATATTCTGTTCATAGCGGCGATTTCATTGGCAAGATTATTCTTCATACCAGATGAATAAGCCGCATTGATGGCCTCGACATCTTTATATTCAGCATTGTTGCCGTCGCCCAGGTATACAACCGGCTTCGGTTCCTTGGCTTCTGCACGGTGGTAGAGGCCGCCGTAGCAGGTGCTTTCCTTGCGCTCCGTAGGCAGAACGAGTTCAATATCAGATATTTCAGTACCATATACCTTCGACACAATCAGCTCGGTAATCTGCTTTAGGTATGTCTTGGAATCAGTGATATAGTTGTCGATATACTTGCTTCCGTTACCACTAAAGATGATCGTATGCGGATAAGGCAGTTCATTCGCTTTGAACATAGCGGCCATATAATAAACCAGCGCCGTGTAATGATAAACGAAAGTCGAAATATGGTCAGTCCTCAGTTTCTTGGATATTTCGGTCTCCTTATCGTTGCTAATCCAAAGGTTGATGATATCACGTGTCGAAGTATGGTTTGACTTCAACATGGCTTCGTAGAGTTCCTTCAATTCATTGGTATCGAAGTGAATCTTGTCCTTGTAGTGCTTGAAGATACCATTGTCCCGGGCATTCACAAACTGGTTGTACCCATTTTCCCAAAGGACATCACATCCGAAGTGGACAGAGTTGGCAATCTTGGCCTCTCCTCTGGCGTAATAGACAATATCGGTAGAGCCTCCACCAATATCCATCACAGCTACGGACTCAACATTCTGGAAGGCAGCTTTAGTAGCGAAGTAGTAGTAAGGGGCCTCAGATTCAGTATAGCACTTCAACTGCTGCTCTGCGGAGTCAAGATTGAGGATATTAGAGGCCTCTTCCTTCCAAATCTTCTCAAAGTTGCGACGAATGCTTTCCTTGAAGCTGAGCGGACGGAACCAGATAACCTCAGTGCCAGAGATGACACCGTTCTCCTGTAGGATGTCAGCCTTGATTAGAAGCAGAATTTCACGAATAAACACCCGCAGATTCTTTTCATCCTCGGCCCACTTGATGTTTGTGATAACGGTCTGATTACCAGCACCACGGAATTTCTCGTAGAAGAAAGCAATATTGCTGTTGTCAAAAAGAACAGGTTTCCTTGTATCATCGCCGGTCATACAGAGAGCCGTGCGAATCGGGAACCTGTAAGTTTTATCGTCAATGAGTGCAGGAACGAACTCAGTTTTGATCAGAGTCTTGAATGGCTCTGGAATCTTTCCTTCAATCCTGGAAATAAGACCTTTTTGGACGGATTCTTCCTTAGCATGGAGATAGTTGACAATCTGTTTATCCATCTTCAGCTGCTGAGGTTCCGTCATCTTGCCATATTCACGGCGTGAGATATAAGTATTGGACGTGCCGAGGTCAATAGCGTAGGAGAACTTCTTTTCTGACGGCTCAGATTTGTCCCAAATAGGGATGATAGCAAACGGATAAGCCTTTCCTTCCAAATACAGTTCGGCGCAAATGGCACTGAAAGGGGTGTTAAACACTTCGTAATACTTGGTGCCGCAGTCGTTGTCGCTATCTTGCTGGGAACGGATAAATGGTGCTCTTACACCATTTTCAAAGGTATTGTCGGTTGCTTCCTCGATATGGATGTATTTTCCGCCCTTGTCTGTAGCATAGAAGTCCAGAGCAAGATTTGCCACGGAGAAGGTCTTATTCTCATTCTGGTCAGTAGCAGATACCAGAATCTTGAAATAATTGTTCTCGGCTGGTTTGTATGACAGGACATTCGGGAAGAGTGCAATATCGAAATTAATCTTTGCCAGTGAAAGATCAAGGACAGAACCCTTTCCTGCAGCCGGATTCTTCTCGGTAGTATAATAACGTTCGTGCTTCTTACCGTTGCATTCCAGAACAACGGCTACGTCTCCGTATGACTTCTTTGTTCCGGAAATCTTGAGGTCGCCAGTTTTGAGATGCTCGAGACCCTCTTTCGTTAGCGGAAGAAGATAATCGAAATCTCTGTCTGCGCTGTCCGGAGTAAAGATAAGCGTTACGAACTTTTCAGAATCAATCTTGTATGGCAACCTAATGATATCGTCTGTGAGATAGTTGATTACATCAGTTGCCTTGCTGCACAGAATAGGAATTCCATTTACCACGAGGGGCGTATTGTCAACCGAATAAACCTGTTCGAGTTCGGCATCGGACCAGTTCTTGATTATTTGCCGGTCAGCATCAAACGCTTTGATATAATCCCTTAACTCCTTAAAGCGGGCATCAATTGTAGCTCCGCCAGAGAAGAGTTTATTATACATGTAATTCTTGAAATCCTCACTTCTGTTTTCGAAGAGGAGAATATCCTTGAAATACTTACCTCCTTCTTTTCTAGTAAGCGGGGAAATATTAAGCGCCTGATAGATTGCGCCGATGAAGTCCTCTTCTTTTCTCCCGGCCCGAGTCACTGTCTTGAGGTCCAAATCAGGAGGGGTAATAAAACCGGTCATCGGGGAACTTGTTGCCAAAAGACATTCTTTGCCATTATCCTCAAGAATAATGAAGAAAAGTTTTTTGGATGCTTCGCCCAGATCTTCCTTGAAGTAACTCTCAACAGCATTGCCCAAGATAGGAACGTCGTTCTTGAGGACCTTCATTTGGTCTGCATAATTCCATTCTTTAATGACAATCCTGCGGTCCTGGCTCTTCCAACGGTTCTCATGATATTTGAGATTATAAAGGAGTTCAAACACATCAAGAGTATTGGAGACTAGGTGCTCATAAGCCCGTCCTGCAGGTTTGTTGACAGGGTCAAGTTTCTCCTCCAGCACGCGGCGGAAGGCCTCCTTGAACACGAAGAAACGTGCGAAAGGGGTAGGAAGGGCATTAAGTGCTCCGCAATTATCGGTACGTTGCTCGCCGATTTTACCCAAATCTGCAGCAGTTATACGTCCCTGCTCGGCTGACCACTCAAAGTTGTTGGTAATGCCTCTCTGTATGATATTGATGTCTATGCTACTCATAATTCAACTACAGATTTTTAGTGTAAACATTGATGGCGCTGTATGCAAACTCCAGGAAATAGCGGAAGATATTGTCATGCTTCTCACCGTTACCTTTGTTGCTGGCCTTAATCATCTCAAGCAGATAGTAAGACTCATCTTTGCCTTTGAGCGTATTTCCTTTGACCCAGTTGGTCAGTTCCTTTCCGGGACCAACAAGGTTCAACGGAGTGAAACCACGAGCATTCTCGGACAACTCCTTATACCACTGGTAGAACCCCTTAGTAAACTGGTCAAGAGCGACGAACGCATGGTCCTGATAGAAATCCTTGTTCATCTTACGGTCTTTCTTCAGAGGGAACTGAGATTCCTCAGGCAGAATCTTAACCAGAAGATCAAGCAGCATCATATCAGCAACATTCTTGACGATTCCTTTATATCCTGCGCCGAGAGAAGCCAAATCAAGGGCGACCTTGTCATCATAGATGGCTCGTGTCAATGCCTGCGGCGCATCCGGTTTCGGTTTGGAAAGGAAGTCAAACAGAGCTGTAGCAGCCACCAACTCTACGAAATGGGCCAAGTCTTTCTGCTCTTTCTCATTATTCTTATAATTTGCACGAAGGGTTTGCTCACCGACATAATAGAGATAATCCGATTTAACGGTGTTCTCATAATAACTCAGGGCGGATTTAGACTTCGTGAAGAAACTGGAAGAGTCAATGTCGCTTCCGGAAACCGTCGGGTCTTCCAGAGAGAAATAAGGAAGCACCGTCACGGCCCCCATAATTGCCCGCTGAACGTTCGGGAACCCTTCTGCATCGCGAATCTTCTTTTCGATGAGAGGGTAGCCGGATGCTCCGGTACCACCGAATATTGAGCTGATGATGAAGACACGGTCTCCGCTCTCACAATGACGAGTGAAAGCACTGTACCAGTCAGCGCCATTAACCATCTCGTTCAGGACAACTGTTCCGATGTTAGGATTACCCTTGAAACCCACGGATAGGCTGTTTGTGAGATTCTCTTTCGAGAAAAGGGTCTGCACGAGAAAATTGTTAACGTCATCATTGCTGAGATTGCCGACATTCATATATTCACCGAACGTGCGGCGTTCCGCCATGCTGGCGCTAGTGTTGTTCTGCTCATCATCAATCTCTGCGAGGCGCTGGAACTGAGTGTTAAAGAACCCGTCAAGCGGATTCATTTGCTGCCCTTCGCTTGTCGTCGCATACTTGTAGATGCTGATATAGTCGTTGATAAGATTGTCAACCTTGGTCTTCTCTTCAAGGTCGATATGAGGATCGATGATAATAGGAACGATGGAATATCCATTCGTCTTTACGCCAGATGCAGCGAGCATCGTGATGGCTTTCATTACCCGGAGACCGGTTCCGCCAATGCAGAAAACGAATACTTTATTTGCCATAACTACTTGCCGATTTTAAGGAACCTATATGCGTTAGTCTTCAGGAACGGCATATTGCAGACCAGAAGTGCAGCGATGAAATATACTCCAATGCTATAGAGGACATTGATTCCGCTGACACGGAGAATCAGGCCAATTCTTGCAGAAAGAGGAGACTTAACCATAATCAGCCCCATTACCGAAGTAATCACAAAGGTAACGACAGCAGTAATGAGCATCCAGATAAGCCAATGCTTCACTTTGTAGTGACGTCGAGGCTTATTGTTATAGGGCCCGTAGTAGATGATGGCGAAGACCAGTGCAATAACTACGAATGCGACGATAAACCAAACTGTGCAAGAGTCGAGCTTACTCCACAAGGCACGAGCTTGATTGTACAGCGTGTCGTTGTTTTTGAAGTGGTTGAGGAAATCCGCCTGCTTGGGAAGCCCCCATCCGTAAATGTCAACAATCTTCATATGTTAGTTGCTTTTTGAAATCAAGATTCGATTAGGCTCCTGGTTCCAGTGGTTCTGAACAGCCTGGAATACGCCCTGAATGAAATTGGCTAAGGAGAAGGAACCAGTTAGGTCTGCTTCAGCAGCAGCGTTCTGAATCTGCATAAAAGTATCGGTAACGGAATACTCCGGATGATCCAAAGTCCACTCAATAACGTCGGCATCCATCGGCATATTCCAAAGTTTCAGTTCAACTGAAGCGACGGCAAATCTCTCAAGTTTCTTCTGATTGTGGTTATTAATGTCGATGACGATTTTTCCGATCTCAATCTCGGAACCGTAGGCTGCCTTAACCTTGAGACATTCCCTTAGGACATCTTCATCGCTTGCAATCAGCCAACGGTAGTCAGAGAGGTCAAGATTCAGCACCACTTTGCAGGTGTCGGAAAAGGAGACATCGTAATTGTAGAAAGTTGGTTCCTTATCAAGTTGGATTACATTATCAGGAACTCCAAATCCATAAGCCGGCCGCTTATAGTCAAAACCAGTCTCGATATTGTCCAGATAATTATCACGGTCAGAGAGAATAGTAGTAATGCAATTGCGAACCTCGGCTACGCAAACATCCTTACCAACGATGAGATAGTAATATGGAGACTTTTCGCATGCGACGTTACCCTTTGCATCTAGAAATTCAGAATAAGCTCCTACAAGGCTATATGCAGAGCCTGGATACTTGCCGACGATATTCCTGATATCGGTAGCATACTGCTGGAGAAGAACCGGAAGAGCTCGATTACCAACAGGGCTATACTTCATGTCAGAAATCAAGACTGCGACTGCTCCGTTCTCGTAATCAAGTTTCGACAGGATGCTCTCCAACATAGCAGGCACCTGGGTCTCAGCTGTAGATACAAAGCCACCTGAATTCATCCTGCTGCGGAATTGGTCTCCCGTATATTTCGTTGCCTGAGTGCCGGTATTTGACAACACAGAGACACCAGGGCTGCCGAAATTGGAAACAATCGCCCAAACATCAGTCTTGAATGCGGTCGCTTTATTGGCCCGGAAGAAACCATTCATGCTGCCGCTGACCTCGACATAAAAGTCAAGAGATGTAGGCATTACAGCCTGGAATGTTGCACCGAGACTGTCAAGATAGATACCGTTCTCGTCGAAGTGCGGATCATTGATGGTGTTGATCGGTGATGAGCAGGATACAAAGCACAAGGAGGCAACGAATGCCGCCAGAGATGCAACAGAGAATAATGGTTTCATTCTTTATTTCCCCTGTTCACCAATGGCTCTTTGGTGAGATAATCCCTTATTCGCAGAAAGCGTGAGCCACTTTAGACTCATTCTACTGATCGGCTCTGGACGGCCTCGCGTGACGAATAAGGTTCAGTTGCTCACGCTTTGCTATAGCGTGGGCGAACCCAGATATAGCCAAGCATAAGCGATTAAACATTATTCCCGTCACTACGAATTGTCCAGATTCATCAGTAAGGAACAAAGCTAAACGCTTTCCTGTATGTGAAAAGTTACCTGTGAGGATAACGAAGACAAAGATACAATTTTTAATTGAATTGCTTGTATTAAAATTGCATAGACTTGCACACACGTCCGCGGAATAATTAGAAAATACCACTTGTAAAGAAGCAAGGGGCAGGAACAGACACCCGCCCCATTCTGAATAATATCAATATTCCTCAATAACACCACATCCTCCAGCCGAATCGCTTACCAGTACCCGACCATTGCCAAGTTTATGCTTAGTAATCTTGTGCTCCTCTTGCGGCAGCACCATTTCCTCATCAGAGACACCACAGAATCGCAATAGCTCCTGAATGGTGGCTGGATGGAAACGTGGATTCAGCAGTGCCATCCAACGGCCACGTTTCAAATCCTCCTCCTGTGTGGCTCGGAGCGCATTGCTTCTCACTCTCCAACCGGATTCGATTGAAGATATGCCGGCTCCACATTCAGGACAGGCGCAGCTGAGGTCAAACCGGCCAGATAGTGGTGAACCGTTGTAAGCATAGGCATAGGCCCGATGTCCACACGTGCATTCTGCACAGAAGAGATCCGGATGCTCTAATGAGTTCCGGAGGATGGTGCCCACAAAGTAAGGCGGGAAGGCTACTGCCGTTCCACCTCCGGTGCAGAAATACGCCATATTCAGCCTCAAGGAAATGAAGTAGAAACGGTCGATGTCCTTCCATTCCTCGAAGTGTTGCAGCAAGGTAGCGGCATGTTTGTAATACAGACGAAGGGCGATGCGTTCATCACCCTGAGGCACACAATTGAAGCTGGTGCTGAGCTTGAATAATTCCTGTGACATAGCAACAGATTTTTTTGATTGAACATCCGCATCGCTTTACCACCGTGGCTTCTGGCTGCTCGGTTGGTGACCCTCAAGGGGCACTCTTGATGCACGGCACAAAAATATGCAGAATTCGTGAGATATACAAATTCACCAATCCTGACTTTGTTCCGTTCCACCAGGGGAATGGAACAGGTGGAACACTTGGAACATGTTCCGTCAACCATTTCCAGGGATAACCAGCCTTATCGCTGATCCGGGTTGACTTCCTTGTTCCATTTGTTCCTGTCGTTCCGCTCACCCTATGGAACGGAACAAGATGGTGATTCGTTATTAATGAGTAAATTTGCAAAAGAGATTATTCACAATAACGCGATATGATTGACAAAGATGATACTCTATTCGATTATTTAACTGGGGCAGAAGAACGCTTTTCGGTTGATAATATCTTGTATCTTGGATGGTATGGAAAAGGCGCAGAAGCATTCAAGCAATATGCAGATGCATATTCATACTCCGCCGATGTCCTCTACAACAAATTCGTTGATGTAGGTCGAGACTTTGCACATAAAGACAGGTTGGCGATAACATTGCTCTTTCTCTACCGCCACTACTGTGAACTTATTATCAAGTATTTATATTTCAAATATCTCAGGGTTGTCCAGCAATTCGAGTCAGAAGAAGAATATCTTGCTACAGTAAAGAGCTATTTTGAAAGAAACCAACATATGATTGTTCCTTTGTGGAATGAACTGTTGCCAATCATTGCTCCTTTGAGAAAAAGGGTAAAAGCCGATGTCTCAATCGAAGCCATCACGTCCTATCTCCAGCAGATTGACCGATTCGATTCCTCGTCAATGACGATGCGGTACCCAGTCCAGAAGGATTTATCACCAATGATTGATGGGCACATTAAAATTGACATTGTTAATTTCCACGAAAAGATGGTCTGTCTGGTCTCCGAGATTGCGAAACTGGATGAAGCTATCGATAATCAAATTTTAAAGGACTATCCAAAAGAAGATTTAGAAATTTGCTTTCAAGCATTAAAACGGCACAAAGCAGAATATGATACTTTTCTTCAAAAAGTTCATAATTTTCAACTGGCAGAGGAAGCGCATAATACTCCAAATGCGGTTGAAAACTTAATGAATCCTCATCCAGAAATAGTACATTGTAGGTCTGATTATTATTCGTTTGTATCTTCTTTGTCTGATGAGTCATTCAGGCTTCTAGAAGCAATATACTATACGGGAAGGAGTATCATTTCCGAGGAAATACATCTTCCACCAAAAAAGGACAATGCATTCTTCAATGTTTTGACCTGTCTCATACACTATGTGAAACTATTAGGGAATGGTGACTGTATGTTGAGTACTCCATATTCTGAAGGAGAAAGAGAAGCATGCCCTTTTTATCATTATAGAAAGGATTGCCTGTTAAAGCATATAGGATGCATTATGACTCTTGCTGAGCCTTATTTGAAGTTGGATACAATCATAGAGTAAATAATGATAAAGGAGTGTTCCATCTGTTCCGCTTGTTCCACACAGGAGGTGGAACGGAACAGAACAAGGTGGACGGATTTCCTGGCCGATGGGGGCCGATATGAAGGCCGATGGTGCTGATGGTGATTCGGGCCGATGGGTTCGTCCGCTCCGCGTCCGTTTAGGATAAAAGCGGTCAAAGCCAGTCCGCTCCGCTGAAGCTGCGCTCACTCGCTTTGGTTACGTCCTCCGGGGCACAGAGTGCCCCTGCGAACTCCACTTATGGCAGCTCCACTGCGAGACTCTCCCTTCCGGGCTGACGCCGCTCCAGGGAGAGACTCGCGGCCGTTCCGCGCCCCGATGCGGGCGTCCCTGCCACGAATCAGCGTCATCCTGATGCCGAGGTCAGAAAAAAGCGGTCATCCGCAAGACTCTGCCCGGCAGAGCCGTCCAGAGACTTACGGCTGGGTCTATCAGTGCCCTCCAGCCCGTCAAGCCGGTCAGGAAGGCACACGCGCTGCCGCGCAATAAATGGAAAGCGGTCACGGCCAGCTGCCGGAAGTCCTTCCGCTCCAGTCCCTGACGGTCCTTCCTCTCCTGGACTTCCGTCAGCTCGCCGTGCTGGTCCATACCCCTCCGGCTCCCCAAGGGGAGAGGATAATCGCCCGGGCTCCGTCGTGCCCCGCTCCACCGAAAGTGCTGAAAATCCGTGAGTTAACATAATCTTATCGAGATTGTGTCACTCCTCGCATCAAGGGAGTACCACCGCAGCGGCGGCATCAATCTTCGAGGGACAGACACCCGCCCCGACCGTCCTACCCGCCGCGGGTGAGCACAATCTAGATTATGTTAACTAACTCCCTGGGTAGCACGCTCTTAGCTTAGTGCCAGCATCCGCCCGTGCGAGGCGGCGTCGGACAAGCGGCCCCCTTCAAGGACCTCCGGCCTCCAGGCCCGTCAGGGGGCCGCGCACTTTGCGCTCTCTCGTTTCGGCGACATCAAGATGCCAACCCCACTTCGGCAGTCGTCTCCGGGGCAAGCCCGCGGAGACCACTGCCTCCGTTCCTTTCTTCGATGGGACGTAGGGAGTATTTGTGGGCGCAAAGTGCAGGCACGAGCACCGTCAGTGCTTCTCGACCGTCATCACCCGCATTCAGCCTCAGTGCGGTGCGGAGAGTCCGCCGCCTTATGCAGCACAGCTGCGGGTCGGCCCAGTCCCGTACACCTCCTGTGCTGACAAGCAGCCCAGGAAGTGTACGTGCCTGTTCCTCCAAGGTACGGCTTCGCCGTGCTTCAACCTGGCCGCTATTCCTCCAGGCCTTGTGGCCCTCCGCCTACGCGGATGTGTTACGCCGCTATCGTACACATCCGCTTCGCTCCCGTGTCCGGCGGCTACACACACCGCTGGCTTCTGGCCACAAAGCCTTCCGGGCGTCCAGGAAGCAGCCGTTCCGGCTGCTGGCGCAGACAGTGTCCGTCATCCCGTCACTGGTTCTCGGCTTGCGCCTTCATCCCAGCGCCGTGCTGCCCGCCACAGACTGCGCGGTGATCCCGCTTCAGCGTCGTTGCCTTCTGCCACTATTCGAAGGACAGTGCCTGTTCGCGGACACCGTCTTACCCCGCGCGACCGTTCTACCGCGCTCACTCCTTTGGGCCGTCCCGGCCCAGGCCGGTGAGGCCGTCTGCCACCCGCAGCGTCGGTCTCTTCCGCTGTTCCAGGGAGCCCAAGGTCTCCCTTCCACGGCGCTCCAGAGCCCGCCGCCCCCACGCTGCCAGACCGCCTCCCCGGCCACGCTCCACTGCGTTCCGCGCCCTTGGTCACTGACGGACTCACAGGCGGCCCCCGCATTGATGTCAGAGGAAATGCCGGCGACATCTCCCGCATCGACCCCGCCGCCTGCGAGACCGTCAGCAACCAAGGCCAACCTGGGGCACACGCCCGAACTCCAGTGCGACATCGACCGGCATCTCACGCTCGGAGGCCGGAAAAAAGGTATATACATTTACCCAAGGAGGCAGCGGCTGACGCCGCTGCGGGTGCTTTTAGGCTTGATTAAGTCGCTGATTTTTACTATATTTGTATAGCCGTGAAGACCATACATTGTTATTGTTCAATCCAAGAGTTACAGCAGCAGGATGCCCAGGTACTACCCGAACATACTCTTCAGCGACGGCTTCGGCTCGGCCGGTGATACGACCTGGTATCACCGGGACGGGAAGTGCTATACACGGAAGAAGTGCAAGCCGGTTTTCCCGGGGACTCCGGGGCAGATGGCCCAGGCCGGGGTGCATCAGAGGGCGATGGCCGCCTGGCGTTCCATCCCGCACCAGACGCAGCTGCTCTGGAATGACCTGGCGGAATCCGTGGAGCCGCACCGGCCGCCTTTCGACCACAAGGCGTACATCTCCGGCAACAATCTCTTCATATCGGCTTACCACGGCTTTGTCACCCTTGGCAACGAGCACATACCGGAGCCCCAGGCTTTCGTCAGGTTCCCGCCGTATGCGCTGGAGTTTGTCTCAGGCGCTGCTGCAGGAGAGGATCTGCGGCTTACCTTCCGCTGTTTCGTCTGCGGTGTGGACCATCCGGAGAGATACCGCGTCCTGATGCGGATGCACCTGACTTCTCCCGGAGGATGCATCAATCCCGGGAAGATGCGGAACTTCCTGGCGCTCCAGAACTGCCCGGCTCCCGGCGGCGTGATCGACTTTGTCATCCCAGACTACAAGCAGTCCTCCCGGCTGGATCTGCCCAGGTATCAAATCAACTGTCGGCACCGGCTGCTGGACACGGTGACCGGATACAGAAACCAGCTCATTCAGGAATCCTTCCAGTTCGACCTCCTCTAAACGGGAGGTTTTCTTTTATGGTCTTGCGCCTTTCTTGCTAAAGTTACACTTTAGAAATTAACACTTAACTATTTATATTTGAATTGATAAGGATATTTTGTAAATTTGTTCTCAGAAGAATGGACCTGAAACACTTAACCTAAACTTTCTATTCATGATAGCGCTTCCTTCCATTGCTTTCGGGGGATTTTCTGGGTCGGCAAAGGGCGTTACGGCTCGCCAGGTAGGCGGTCGTAGCGTCCTTTCCTTGAAATGTTACCCGACAGGCGTTGCGACGGGTGCCCAGCTCGCCCGCCGAGCTTCTCTGAAGAAGATCTCCAAGAGCTGGAAAGAACTGACTTCCGTCCAGATGGCAGACTGGGACCGGCTGGCCGAGCACGAGAGCGGCGAGTCTTCCTTTGGTCAGAAGGCGGAAATCTCCGGTCTCAATCTCTACATCCGGCTCAACTCCAACAGGGTGATGGCCGGTGAACGGATTGTGTCGGATGCTCCTGTTGCCCTGGTCGCCGTTCCCAATGTGGAGTACGACCAGGCCATCATCACTCCTCAGCTTATCATCATCAACGGCATCCGTCACCAGTCCAGCCCTTTCAAGCTGGTGGTGAAGATGTCCAGTTCCCAGTCTTCCGGAATCACCAATGGCTGGTCAAAGACCGTCATCATCAGCTCTGACACGGAGGATGACTGGGGCGAAGCGAATGTGACCAAGCTGTATCTCAAGACCATCGGCGTGGAACCCGTGCCAGGTGAAAAGGTATTCGTGGAGACTTACTGGCTGGACACCAGCACAGGTTTCACCGGCCAGGTGTTCAAGGATTCCGTCATCGTGAGCGGAGAGTCCAGCTATCAGGGCCGTGTGCGGGTTACCATGGACAATCTCGATCCGGCAGAGGAGCAGCACGTCTCTGCGCTGGATATGGACTTCTCCACCAATGCACCGGTCATCTACTTTGACACCGTCTGCCTTGGCCACAGCAATGTCGCTTCCTCTGAGGCCATCCTTGACAAGGAACTCCCTGAGGAACTTATCGGCCTTTCCT
>Ga0256404_1005461_pt1 | contig 22443 bp, 21 predicted proteins | sample RumenRJG_01DNA_FD_185990 | JGI IMG/M metagenome (GOLD analysis project Ga0256404, IMG submission 185990) | Bovine rumen microbial communities from Lethbridge, Alberta, Canada - RJG_01 | ecosystem: Host-associated > Mammals > Digestive system > Stomach > Rumen | place: Canada: Alberta | collected...
TAGTAGGTGCGGACTCCCATACCTGCACACATGGCGCGCTTGGAGCATTTGCAACAGGAATAGGTTCAACAGACATGGCAATGGTCTTCGCCACAGGCAAATTATGGTTCAAGGTTCCTGAGACAATCAGATTCAACATCACTGGAGAACTGGCCTCAAACGTCTCCGCCAAGGATGTCATTCTCCACATACTAGGTGAAACCGGCGCTGACGGCGCAACATACAAGGCTTGTGAATATGCAGGAGAAACCGTTGAAAAGATGAGTATATCTGATAGAATGGTCCTCTCCAACATGGCTATTGAAATGGGTGGAAAGACCGGAATGGTGGAGAGTGATGAAAAGACCTATCAGTACCTTGAAGGCAGAGTGAAAGGTGGAAAGTCCACAATCAACCGATTGAAGGCCGAACAAAAGAGATTCATCACAGATCTGGAATCTCCATCACTGGAAATCCGGGACATTGATGTGGATGAGCTGGAGCCTCTCCTATCATGTCCCCACAATGTTGATAATGTGAAACCTGCCAGCGAAGTGGATGTTGAAATAGACCAGGTATTCCTAGGCTCCTGTACAAACGGCAGAATCGAAGACCTGAGGGATGCCGCTCGAATATTGAAAGGCGAGACAATAGCTGATTCAACTAGAATGCTTGTTATTCCAGCTTCACGCGAAACTTATATGAAGGCATTGGATGAAGGACTGATTAAAATCTTTGTTGAAGCTGGAGCACTTGTTTCCGCACCATGCTGCGGTCCATGTCTTGGAGGACATACAGGAATCATAGGTCCTGGAGAGACAAGCCTTTCCACATCCAATAGAAACTTCAAAGGCCGTCAGGGAAGCCCTGAAGGTGAGGTATATCTTTGCTCAGCAAAAGTAGCTGCAAAATCAGCTATTGAAGGCAGGATAAGCGTGCCTGAGCTTTAATCGTTTTAAAAACAAATTTTGACTCGAATTTAAATGAATTTAATAAATATTATAAAAACTGATTTAATTAAAATATCATGGGAGATATTGAAATGATGGAAGGAAAAGTATGGAAATTCGGAGATGATATTGACACAGATATCATATTGCCTGGAAGATACCTGATTTATACCGATGAGGAGCGCCTCAGCCAGCATTGCATGGAAGGGCTGGATTCAGAATTTCCAAACAAGGTGGATAATGGAGATTTCATAGTCGCAGGAAAGAACTTCGGATGCGGATCCAGCAGAGAACATGCCCCAATAGCTATTAAAGGGTGTGGAATCCGTGCGGTAATAGCTGAATCATTTGCAAGAATCTTTTATAGAAACTCAACAAATGTCGGGCTGACACTCATTGAAGCCCCTGGAATCAGCCAATATGTGAAAGAAGGAGACAAAATCCAAATCGACATGGATACTGGAGTAATTATTGCAGGAGAAAACAGAATCGAGTTTAAGAAACTGCCTCCTTTCATGATGGGAATACTTGAAGAAGGGGGACTTATTAATTATCTAAAGAAAAATCCGAATATCGAGCCGCAATAAATTAAAATTTGAAATTTAAAAATCCAAAAACACTTTCGCTGAAAATTATTAAAAAATGAAAAAATATAGAATTTAAAGGTGTGAAAATGTATGAAATAGCTGTAATTCCTGGAGATGGAATTGGAAAAGAGGTTATGGAAGCTGCTTTAACAGTTTTGAAAGCTCTTCCGGATATTGAATTTAATTTTACATTTGCCGAAGCAGGTGATGAATGCCTTTCAAAAACAGGAACAGCTCTTCCTGATGAAACAATCGAGCTTGCAAAAAACTCAGACGCCTGTCTCTTTGGCGCAGTTGGTGAAACAGCTGCAGATGTTATAGTAAGACTTCGCCAGGAGCTCAGGCTCTTTGCAAACCTGAGGCCTGTCAAATCCTATCCTAATACAAACGCATTGTTCGACGGCCTTGATTTCATGATTGTAAGGGAAAACACAGAAGGAATGTATATTGCAAAAGAGGAAGAGTACACAGAAGAAGGAGCAGTAGCTAAAAGAATCATAACAAAATCAGCATCCGAGCGCATCATCGACTATGCATTCCAGTATGCAAGAAATACAAACAGGTCCAAGGTCACAGGGGTTCACAAGGCAAATGTGCTTAAGAAAACCGACGGACTGTTCAAAGAGGCATTATATGAAGTCGCATCAAGATACGATGACATAGATGTAGAGGATTTCTATGTGGATGCAACTGCAATGTATCTCATTACAAGGCCTCAAAGCTTTGAAGTCATTGTAACAACCAATCTCTTTGGAGACATCCTTTCAGATGAAGGCGCCGGTCTTGTAGGCGGCCTTGGAATGATTCCATCAGGAAACATCGGCGAAGATACCGGACTGTTTGAACCTGTGCACGGTTCAGCACCGGATATTGCAGGTCAGGGAATAGCTAATCCATTTGCAATGATTCTCTCAGCAGCTATGATGCTGGATTTCCTTCATGAGCATGAAAGCGCCCAAAAACTAAGCAGCGCCGTAGTGAAAGTCCTTGAAGAAGCCAAAACACTTACTCCCGACCTAGGAGGAGAAGCATCAACCATGGAAGTGACTGAAGCGGTTAAAAATGCTTTATAATCATATTTACGGCCGTAATTATCATATGAACCTTTAAAATTTTACAATTCAATACGGCCGTAATACATAATAAACTCTAATATGGCCGTAATTCATAAAAAACTCACAAATTTACCTAATGGTCGTAATTCATTAAAACTAATAAATCCGAATTTTGCAATTTCACAAAAACCTTTTAAAGATCAACATGACAAGCAAAGCAAAAGTATCCATTCTCATATGCGTTTACAATGGAGAGGAATACATCAAAGATGCCATAGACAGCGCAATAGCTCAAACCCTCGAGGATATAGAAATAATAGTAATCGATGATGGTTCCACAGACTCCACATTGGACATTCTAAATAGCTATAGCGATGAGAGAATAAAAATATTCACTCAGGAAAACATGGGGCTTGGAGCAAGCCGGAACAGGGCGATGAGTCTTGCAGAGGGAGAATACATAGCATTCCTCGATGCCGATGACTGGCTGGATGAGAAGATGTGCCAGACAAGCTACAACAGCGCAAAAGAGAACGACACCGACATGACCATGTTTCAGATAATCAGCTTCGATGAGAATTCAAAAACATTCCATGAAAGCGACTGGTTCAACTTGAAAAACTTTGATGAAAACTTTGATAACAGGGTTTTCACCCCAAGCGAAGCTCATGACATTCTCTTCGATTCATCAGTGAGCGCCTGTCAGAAAATATACCGGAACAGCTTTTTAAAGTCAATAAATGCAAGCTTTCCAGAAGGAATCTATTTCGAGGACATGCCGTTTTTCTACCATGTGTTCCTGAATGCCCAGAGAATAAACATAATCAGAAAACATCTATATATCAGAAGAAAGCATGACAATTCAATTACAGAAGAGATAGATGCCAAATTTCTGGATACAGTACCGGCAGGCCAGGAATTGTTCAAAAGATTCATCGAATGCGGATTTTACGAAGACTACAAGTTCGATCTTATAGCATATAAAATAAACGGGCCTAGAATGGCTCTTGCAAGCATTGTAGAGGATTATAGAGACGACTTGTTTGATTTGATAAAGGAAGACTACGAGATTATCAAAAAAAGCGAGTACTATGAGGATTTCCTAGACAACCTGGGTCCTAAAAAGAGGAAATTCTTCCTTGATATTTTAAAATCAAATAGCTACAGTGAATTCAAAGAGTTCAATGACAATATTTATTAAGTGAAATCATAATTTAAAATGCAAATATGTCTTGTTTTTTGAAAAAAACGATTGTAAAAGTCTTAAAATTATTTAATAACTATTGTTAAAGGATTATACTACCTAAAAAATGCCGTAAAAAACTAAAAAATAAATATCATATTAATGCTAAAATTAAAAAAGATTTTAAACGAAATTAACTAGACTCAAAAAGATTTAAATATTATAATGTTATATTATTAATTGTAAAGTGTTTATACACTTTATATTTTTAAACAAAAGCAAAGAACAATAAAATTTTTAAACACGTAATAAATTTTGAATCATCAGAAAATTTATTAAAACAAACATAAAATATTTTATGCGGCAAATTTAAAGAAGCCTTTCCCTTTCTTTTAGGATTCATGTTTTATGGCGTCTTGGGAGGAATATTGGCTTCTTTGATTTGTCTGAAGTCACTATTTTTTAAATCCATCTATTTTAATTAGTTAATTCCCACTCAAGCTTGAACTATTTTTAAAAAATTGCATATTGCTTGAAAAAAAATAAACTTTATAAGTTATTATTCAAATATATTAACATATTATATTAACAAAAAATGGAGTTGCTAAAATGAATGTTGCAAAAGCAGCAGCTATATTTATTATACTTATTATGGTATTAAGCGGTGTTGCAACCTTTATTACCTATGTAATGTAAGCGATGAAAATTTTTAAATTACAAACATATGGAGAAATTAAAAATGGTGAAATACAGAATAGGCGCAGTTGTCGCAGAATTTAACTTTGACATTAATCAAATGATGTTGGAACTTGCAAAATCCGAAGCTAAGAATCGTGATTGTGAAGTAACCCGTGTTGTAATGGTACCTGGAGTATTTGACATGCCTCTTGCCATTAAGAAATTAATCCAAAAGGATGATATCGATGCTGTCATCACCTTGGGCAGTGTTATCGAAGGTGCAACAGACCACGATCAAATCGTAGCATCCCATGCTTCCCGTTTAATCACTGATTTGTCTGTGCAATATGAAAAGCCTGTGGCACTTGGAATTTCCGGCCCTGGCATGACCCGTTTAGATGCTCATAGAAGAGTAACCTACGGTAAAAGCGCAGTTGAAGCAGCTATCAAGATGTGCGATAGATTAAAAGAACTTGACGAATAGAATTAATAAATTCTATTTATTTTTTATTTTTTAAAAAATTATTTTAAGCTTTTATTTTATTAAAAAACTGTTTTTAGCTATTTGAATAAAGTTTATAATTTTATAATCTTATAAAATAAGTTTATTCTATAAACCTTGAAAAAAGTTTTTCGACAATAATGTAAAAGTTCAAAAATCAATTGTTTTCAATACTCATTATTTTTATATCTAGTGATATTTATGGAAATTTTAAAACCTGAAGAATTAAAAGAAAAATTTTCAGATCCTTGGATTGCACCATATGAAAAAGTCATAACAATGGTTGATGGAGATACTGTGGAGCTTATAGAATACCACCCATGTCCTTCAGGCTCCCACTGGCTCTTATACCAGTACCAGCACAGCAGCGAGCTTATCATGAGTGCAAGAAGGGATGGCAACAAGCATGTTTACATGTGCAAAACCGGCCGCAAGCCAATCGACCTCAAGGCAAGCATAAACGCCGCAGGAATCGAGGAGATTGTTGTGGATGATGAGAAGAACGAAGTCAAAGTCACTCACGGCGGACTTGCAGGAGCAGGAGTTGGAGCTGGAATGTGCAGAGGAATGGGTGAAGGCGTAAAGTACGTAGAACTTCTCGAAGTAGGAGGAGGCTCAAAAGAAGGAAAAGCCACTGTTGTAACCCCAAAATATGAAAAACTTGTTATAGGCATAGACGACACCGATGTAAAGGATGCAGGAGCTACCTGGACAATGGCCCACAATATAGGCAGCCAGCTGAAGGATGAAGGATTTGAATATCTTGACCATATTATCTGTCAATTATATCCTCACAACCCTCACAAGACACAGAACTGCGTTTCAATTGCATTGACATTCGCTGTTTTAGAAGAGGACAAGGAAAGGCTCATAGAAAGGCTTATTGAAATCCTGAAGCATGACACTTTGTCAGACAAGACCGCAATAGCCATTCTGGAAGGCATTGGCATTCCGCAAAAGCTTAGGGAATATGCAATGGCTACAAAAACCGGAATGATGGATGTTGAAACAGCTGAAAAAGTAGCTGATGAATTGGGCATTCCTTTGATTGCAGTCACAGGCGAGCAGGGCAAAGTAGGCGCTCTTGCCGCACTTGGATTGTATGACGATTGCGACGAGGCCGTAAAGGTCTATTATTAGGTTTTTAAAAAAACTTTAAAATCCCCTTGGATTTTATTGTTTTACTCTTTTTTTATAATTAAAAAAATTAAAATCTCTTGAATTTTATTATTACTCGTTTTTAATAATTAAAAAAATTAAAATCCCTTGGATTTTGATTTTTTGCTCTTTTTAATTAATTCCATCTTTAAATATAAAAATTGGAAACTGAAGATATTATGCTAGATATTTTCATCATCCAATAGGAAGTCTATTAAATTCAAGTGTTCAATTCCATCATGAGACATGTCGGCTTCATCCATTGTTATCACATATTTTGGATAGTTGTCATTTATGTTTTTCAGTGGCTTGAATTCCCTTTCAATAGTCTCTTCGCTTGCAAGCAAATATGAAACCTGAATGTAAATAGGCCTTGACTGCTTTCTACATACGAAATCAACTTCCAGACTATCTACTTTTCCTATTGTGATTTCATATCCCCTTCTCAACAGCTCCATGTAAACCATGTTTTCCATTGCCCTTGTAATGTCTCTTTGATTGTTGCCTATTATTGACTGGCGAAATCCCAAATCGCAGAGGTAATATTTTTCATCGTGCTTTAATATTTTTTTGCCTTTAAGGTCCTCGCGTTTGGCTTGATAAATCAGGCATGCGTTTTCAAAGAACCTCAAATAGTTGTAGATTGTGTTTACTGATACATTCACCATGTCCTGCTTTAATCTGTTATGGATTTTGTTTGCTGAGAAGGGCTGGCCGATATTATACATTACAAATCTCATGATGCGGTCCAGCAGGTCGGCATTTTGTACATTGTTTCTTTGGATTATGTCTTTTAGAACTATTGAGTTGTATAAATCCCTGATTATTAATTTCCTGTTGTCTCCTTCGTAATCAAATGTGGAAGGCATTCCACCGTCATCAAGATACTTGTAAAAATATTGTTTGAAGTCTTGTGAAACCTCATGATACTTTAAATATTCCTTAAATGAGAATGGGTAGATGTTTAATTCCACATATCGGCCAGACAAGTAGCTTGCAAATTCTCCGGACAACAATTTTGAGTTGGAGCCTGTTATGTATATATCGTAGCCACCTTTTGCAAAATATGAATTGATCAGCTTCTCCCATTTGGGAACAACCTGTATCTCATCAAAAAATAAATAGATTTTTCCCTCTACACCCTCCACTTTGCTTGAAATGAATTCCTCGAGTTTTTCAATAGTGTTTAATTCAAAATAATCACTGAGCTCAAAATTTATCCATACAATATTCTCAGGAGGAATTCCATCATCAATTAACGAGTCAATTATTTGTTTTAATATTGTGGATTTACCTGAACGCCTGATACCTATTAAAACTTTAATAATGTGTTTATCCATAAAAGGCTTGATTTTATCTATATATTCCTCTCTTTTAATAATCATGAAACCACCGTGTCAATTATTACTTTATAGAAACATTCATATAAAGTTTTCAGTTGACTGAAAACTACAAGCAAAAATCAAAAAAGATTTCAGTTGACTGAAAACTACAAGCAAAAATCAAAAAAGATTTCAGTTGACTGAAAACTACAAGCAAAAATCAAAAAAGATTTCAGTTGAGTGAAAACTCAATTCATATATAAAAGTATTTTAATTAGTTAGTATATATAATAAATATATGTTCTCAGGGCGGAGTGAAATTCTCCACCGGTGGTGATTCTAAATTAGATAAGTCCGCGAGCGCTACAAGCGTTGATTTGGTGAAAGTCCAAAACCGACGGTGACAGTCCGGATGAAAGAGAATATCAGATATTAAGTATTTTAGAAAATATCTAAATAGCTATAAGAAAAAAATTATTTCTGCCATGGAAGGCATTTGATGATTATAACTATTTGAATTTAATTGCTTAATTTAAAAATATCCTTTTTTTGCCCTGATTCTAGTTAAATCAAGACATTTTTTTATTTTAGGAGACACTGCTATGAATCAAGAAAACTTGCTTAAAGGAACTTCCGAAGAACGTGTGGAAATAGCTTTGAATGCTATAAAAGAAGGAAACGGAGTTCTTGTTACAGATAATGAAGATAGAGAAAACGAAGGAGACATGATCTTCTCAGCTGAAAACCTGACTGAAAAACAGATGGCCCTTTTAATTAGAGAAGGAAGCGGAATCGTCTGCCTCTGCCTTACTCCGGAAAAGTGCGATGAATTGGAGCTTCCAATGATGGTCGAAAACAATACAAGCGCATATGGAACCGGATTTACAATATCAATCGAAGCGGCAGAAGGAGTAACCACTGGCGTATCAGCCGCCGACAGGGTAACCACTGTAAAAGCAGCTGCAAATCCTGATGCAAAGCCTGAGGATTTAAGCCATCCAGGCCATGTATTCCCTCTTAGAGCAAAAGCAGGAGGAGTGCTTGAAAGGGACGGCCATACAGAGGCGACAATCGATCTCATGAAACTTGCAGGATTGAATCCTGCTGGAGTCTTATGTGAAGTCACACTGCCTAATGGAACAATGGCCAGAATGCCTGATGTCATCGAGTTTTCAAAAGAGCATGACATGCCTGTTGTTACAATTGAAGACATAATAAAATACAGAAAAGACAACAACTTGTAAATATAAACTTATCCATAGAGCCATGTTTTTGGCTTTGAAAATTAAATAACAGCTTAGAGTGATTGAAATGGAAAGCAGAATTATTAAATCAGAGGTTTTGATTATTGGTTCCGGTGGATCCGGCTGCAGAGCCGCCATAGAAGTATCCAATGAAGGAAAAGAGCCGCTTATAGTGTCAAAGGGACTGTCATTCAGGTCCGGATGCACCGGCATGGCCGAAGGAGGATACAATGCCGTGTTGAAACTGGTTGACCCTGATGACAGTTTTGAAGCTCATTACAAGGATACAATAAAAGGCGGAAGCTATTTGAATGACCCTGATTTAGTAAATATTCTCACACGGGAATCTCCAGAGAGACTGCATGACCTTGAAGAGTATGGAGCATTGTTCGACAGACAGGAATCCGGAGAGCTCAATCAAAGGCCATTCGGCGCACAGACCTATAGAAGAACATGCTTCCAGGGAGACAGAACCGGGCATGAAATCATGACCGCTCTGAAAGAGGAAATAGTCAAAAGAGGAATCAAAACCATCGACGAGGTAATGATTACCTCCCTCATCCTGAACGACAGGGATGCACTGATGCCTAAAGTCATTGGAGCAATCGGCGTCGACCTCAAGACATCCGAAACCATTTATTTCCAATCCAAAGCTGTGATACTTGCAACCGGAGGGGCAGGACAGCTGTTCCCGGTAACTTCAAATACCACCCAGAAAAACGGAGATGGCTTCGCGCTTGCTTACAGAGCCGGAGCTGAACTTCTTGACATGGAAGAAATACAGTTCCACCCGACTGGAATGGTTCATCCCGAATCCAAAAAAGGAGTGCTTGTAACCGAAGCTGTGAGAGCAGAAGGTGGAAGGCTCATAAACAGCGAAGGAGAGCGCTTCATGAGCAATTATGATGATAGGATGGAGCTTGCAAGCCGTGATGTTGTAGCCAGGGCCATATACAACGAAATCCAGGAAGGCCGTGGAAGCGAACATGGAGGAGTATATCTGACAGTAGCCCACCTCGATTCTGACTACATCGATGAAAAACTTGAAACCATGGTTATCCAGTTTGAAGATGCAGGAGTAGATATTAAAACCGAACCTATGGAGGTGGCTCCGACAGCACACCACCACATGGGCGGAGTTAGAATCGATGAAGACGGCCGTACTACAATTGAAAACCTCTTTGCATGTGGAGAGGTATGCGGAGGAGTCCATGGAGGAAACCGTCTCGGCGGAAATGCATTGGCTGACACACAGGTCTTTGGAAAGCGCGCTGGATTTACAGCGGCTCTTGCATGTGACATTTCAGACTATGAATTCAATATTCCAGACATTGAAGAAGAGGAAAACCGCATCAAGTCCATGATAAAGGAAGGCTCTATAAAGCCTCAGGACATGAAGAAGGAGATTCAGCAGTTGATGTGGGACAATGTATCAATTGTTAGAAACGAATTCAAGCTGAGGCATGCTCTTAAAAGGCTCATGAAGATGCGTGAAGAATTGAAGGACCTCGATGTGAAAAATGTTAAACAGTATAATGAATCCTTGATAACCGCTCTTGAAGTCACAAATATGGTTGATATATGTATTTTGATTGTAAAATCAGCTATTTTAAGACGTGAAAGTCGTGGAGCCCACTACAGGGAAGACTTCCCACAGTCCGATGACACTTGGAAAAAGAGCATTGTCATGGGCAAAAACAGAGTCAAATTCTTAAAACGAGAATATGATATTGAATAATTTTCTAGTCCCTTAAACAGGGCTAAACTCTAAATTCAATATTGAATAAGTTATCTAGTACAACTAGATAACAGTACTATTTTTTAAAAAAAATTCATTCTTAAAACTTTTTATATTTTTAAAATAATTCTTGTTAAAATTTATATTTTTAATTACACAATTTTAACTATTTTTATTTGATTTTTCCAATGCCCTTTTAGTAACTCTCACAGCCCCTGCGCTGTGAATGCGAACAACTCGGTGTTCATCATTTTCACTGATCCATTCGAGTTTTTCAAGATAAGGCATCACACATTCGCTCTTTCTTTTTCCCATGACTCTAAACATTTCAGGCGCTTCCATGCGAACTCTTTCTCCAGAGTCGAACAGCAATTCATAAAATATGCCCAGACTTTCGCAAAATAGCTCCGGAGCATTTGTGGCAATGTTTTCACAAGCCCAGATAAAAGCAAGACGAACATCATCAGACTCATCATTTCCCATAGTCATAAATTCATCGAAATATGGGAGAATTAAATTCTTATCAGCTCTTCCTATTCTTCCCAATGCATTGAGAGACCTCTCCCTTAATTTAGGATGATTATCATCCATATAATCGGCAATGTCTTCAAGATATGGATTCACCTGCATGGGATAATTCAGACCCATCTCACCAAGAAGCCATAATGCCTTCGCCCTTACTTCAACTGAATACTTTTCATCAAGCTTCTCTCCAACATAAGCAATTGATTCGCTCCAATGATCCTTGTCCTTTGTAATCTCTCTTAATTTTTTCAATATTATCTTCTCTTCTGTTCCTGACATTCGATTTCCTCTAACCTTTGTTCCTTAGAATATTAATTCATTTGATAAAATAAATTTTCAAGCTCGCTTAAATATGCTTGATAGTGCATATACTGGTCATATTCCTTTGAATTTTCCTTATCATCTGTTTTTGAAATATTGTCCTCCAAATCCCGAATCGAATCCAATAATCCATTGATTTCCTGCTCTATAATATCGCCTGAAGCATGTTCAAACTGCTTCATATATTCTTCCACACTTAACAATGCCCCCTCTTCATCTTCTCTTTTTATAACAATGCTGTTTGGAATACTATCTGTTCCATGATATGATGGGGGATAATCATCTTCACAAAACTTCTCCATCATTAATTTCAAAATGCCCATAAGTATTTCCGCAGTAATTTCATATGCCTCATCCGGCTTTGCATCGGATTGCCACAAATCTGGTGGAAACCTGTCATTTTCAAAATTTCTCATATCTTCAACCAGGTCGTCGCGGACCTTCAGCAGTTCTTTGTAAGAGTATTTTTCATAGCTTTTGATTATTAGGGCGGAATCTGCAAACATAATATCACTTGATTATATATTTGGATTAATAATAAAAGTACTCTTTCCATAATATTTATTAAAACAACCAAATATCATCGCTTTTAGAGAATTTTGAAATTTTAATCCAAAGGTTTATTATAAATAATATTAATATATAAAACTTGTTTAAAATTGTTTATCATGATTAAAACTTGAATTTTTAAAAAAAAATTTAGTTTAATAGAACTTGTAAAAATTAAGTTTAATAGAACTTGTAAAAATTAAGTTTAATAGAACTTGTAAAAATTAATTAAACCCTTGAAAATTAAACCTTGAAAATCAAGCAGATAAACTATTAAAAAATAAATCATATGATGAACACATAGCTATTAAAAAATACTCATATGAAAAACAAGTAAATAACCCTGAAAATTTTAAATCTTATGAAAATTCGAGTGATAAAATGAGATATATAACTCTGATTTTAAAAAATCCGTTTAGAAACAAGACAAGAACTGCATTGTCTGTTTTAGGGATAGCTATTGGAATAGCCACCATTGTAGCTCTTGGCCTTATCACAGACGGATTGGATGAATCAATTCAAACCACTTTAAACAGTGGAGGAGCAGAAATCACAGTCACTGGAGCTATTGATAGTGAAGCAAATACCAAGGATATCAACACATCTTATCTGGACACGCTGGCGAATATAAGCGGGGTGAATGAAACGGCAGGGCTGCTGCGGATACAAGAAATAAATCTTAAAGAAATGATGAACGGAGAGCGGACAAGCATAACCGCTTATGGAATAGACAAAGACAAGCTGGACCTTGTCGGAATCGAGGATGTGAATGGATCGCTCTTTGAGGAAAACTCTTCAGAAGCTATTATGGGAAAATCCTTTGCAGAAACTAGAAACAAAACAATTGGAGACACTATAACTATTCAAGGCCATGAATTCAAGATAGTTGGGGAGTTTGAAACAGGAAGCCTTTTAAGCGACAACAGTCTTTACGTGTCTAAAGAGAAACTTCAGGAAATAACAGGCAAGGACCACTTGACTCAAATCCTGATTAAAACCAATGAGAATGTGAACGATACCAAAATAGCTGATGAAATCGAAGACAAGTACGGAGAGGATCTTTTAACATTCACAACAGAAGAGCAGGTTCAAATGATGAGCCAGATCACTTCCATCCTGGACCTTGTCACTTATGCGATTTCAGCACTGGCAATTATCATTGGAGGAATAGGAATAATCAACACCATGATCATGGCTGTATATGAACGTACAAAGGAAATAGGAGTACTCAGGGCTGTAGGATGGAAAAGCAGAAGAATATTGATGATGATAATTGGAGAAACCCTGGTATTGACCACCTTGTCAGCAATTGTTGGAATAATAGGGGGAATAGCCATAAGTGAAATAGGAATAAGGCTTATCGGCAATGCAAACAATGCATTCTCACTTGCATATTATCCTGAAACCTTTATTACAGCATTTGCAGTTGCCATCATAGTCGGCGTTCTCGGCGGAATATATCCGGCATACAAGGCAAGCAAGCTCGCTCCAACAGAAGCTTTAAGGTATGAGTAGGTGAGATTATGTCTTTAACAAACAATGACTCAAAAGACTTAAGTTTCAAGTGTAAAACATTTAGAGGGGTAATTTAAATGAATGATGATTTCCCGGTGATTTTTACAGAAAATCTGACAAAAAGCTATGAGAAAGGATCCATCAAAGCTTTGGATGGAGTTAATCTTGTTATAGAACGAGGAGATTTCGTCTCAATCATAGGTCCGTCAGGTTCAGGCAAATCCACCCTTTTAAACATGCTTGGAGGTCTTGACAAGCCAACATCAGGAACAGTGATAATAGACGGCGTGGACATAACCAAGGAAAAGGACCTAAGCGAACTGAGAAGCGCTAAAGTAGGATTCATCTTCCAATTGCACAATCTGATACCTAATCTGAATGCCTTGGACAATGTGGAGATTCCGCTTATCGGTACAGGCATGAAGGAAAAGGAAATGAAGCAAAGGGCCAAATATCTTCTTGAAGCCGTCGGCCTTGGAGATAGAATGAAGCAGAAGCCTAACAAGCTTTCAGGCGGTCAAAGACAAAGAATAGCTATTGCAAGAGCCTTGGTGAACAATCCATCCATTATTCTAGCAGATGAGCCTACAGGTTCCCTTGACACTAAAACAGGAGCTAGAATCCTTGATCTTCTAAGAAACATTCAGGAAAACAATAATGTGACCTTGATTATCGTAACCCACGATCCGGAAGTAGCTGCAATGGCAAACAGGACTATTAAAATCCGTGACGGTCGCATTATCGAAGATGTGATAAACAAACCTGAAAAATACGCTTATAAAGAGCGATACAACGAAGAGGCACACCGCCGTAAAGAACTTTACGAAGATGATGCCTATCCTGAAGCATACGGCCGTGAGGAACTTTACGAAGATGACAAGGCGCAAAGATTTAGAAACCGTGCCATGAGTCTTGAAAATGCCACCTCAAGAGCTGATGACCATTACTATGAAGATGAATACTATCCTGAATATGAAACAGACTATGACGATGGCGAATATGTCTACATAGACGACTCCGACGACTGGATCATTCCAATACATAATGAGGCTGAATACGATCCTGAAGCTCTGGATGAATATTATAGCCAGGATGATGTATACATCGACTATGATAGTGATAGTGAAGAAAAAGACTTAAAAGAAGAAGTCTATGCCAAGTTTTTAGATGACATAGACGAAGAACAATAAAATTTTTAAATAGCTATTTTAAATAGCTGTTTTTTCTTTTTTTATAATTTAAACAAAAGCTATAATTAAATTTTAACTTTTTTTAAATATTTAATCTGAAAAATCTTTCAGTTTTTTATTTATCTCTTTTGCCTCATAGGAATAGTACAAGTAAAATCCTATCCAGAATATCGCACCAAAAATAAATGCTATGACAACCCATTCTAAGATAGGGCCGATTCCCATGGTTATAGTCATCCATCCAAGATAGATAGCTATTGCAAAGAGTACCACCATTCCAATTCCCATCTGGAACAAGACTTGAATAGGAAGGGGAATATCTTCTCTTTCATAAATAAATGAAGGCAGGGAAAATCCAAATCCTGCTACAATTGACCCTAATACTCCATTGATAATATCAGTACCTGAAAAGCTAATGTTCTCCGGCCCTGCAATCAATGAAATCATGATTTCAACCAGGCATAGTATAAAGCAGCCTACAAAAGCTCCTAAAGCCAGACTTTCAATAATATCTTTTAAATCCATAAAACCACCTTTTTAAACAAAACCAATAAAATTATATCAATTTCTTACTAATTAAACAACAAAATATCTCAATAAATTTTCTAAACATTCAAGCAAATTTCCTATAACCCCAAAGCATTTTTAAAATCCGGCAGATATTTTCTTGAAATATTGTCCTTCAAGCCGTTTTTCAAGCTGATAAACATCATTCCCTTCAAGCTTGGGGCGACACGCTCTATTTTTCTCATATTTACAATAGTTGACTTGGAGATGCGGACAAAATTTGAATCCAGATCATCTTCGATTTGATATAAAGGTTTTTTAAGCAGATATTCGCTTTTTTCAGTGAAAACCTTTAATTGCTTGTCTTCTACTCTGAACATGTAAATATCATCAAATTCCAAAATAACAATATCCTTGCCTTTTTTTACAGCTAAAATAGAGTTCTTACCATCTATATTTCCTTCCATATCTTCGTCTTCAAGAAGAACCATGGCCTTTTGAATATTGTCTGTCAATATATCCGTGTAAATTTCAGCATGGGATTCTTCTAGATCCTTTGATACAAACAACTGAACCTTCATAAAAACAACCTTGTCATAATTAAAAAACAAATCAAACTAAACATAAGATTATTAACTTGATTAAAACTATATGAAAAGAATCTAATAATTTTTTCTAATGTTTTCCACCTCTTTTTCAACCATTCTTTCGCGGTAGCTCTTTAAAAGTTTATCATCAATTATGAAGACTCTTACAAAATGGGAAAAGAGACCTATGCCCCAGAAAAATGATACCCACATGAACCACCAGTCATTTGGAGATGTCAGGAAATTGAGTGCAAAAAGAATGAAGTTTACCACCAGATAACTGTATAAATGCTTGAAAAAATCAATTTTCTCATTTGCTCTTTTTTCTGCTTTTTCATAAATATATTCGCTCATGATAATCACCAATTATTTTTTGAATTTTACTTGTCAGATAATATTACTTGGTTAAAATACATATAAATGGCTAATCATGACTTTTACCAAGATGCGAAAATCGAGTGCCAAAGTGCAGAAAACAAGATGTGAAAAATTTTAAAATTTTAAAAATTCGAGAAAAATAGTTAAAAAAATGTAAATGAAAAATAAATGGAAACAAAAATTGTTTCCTCTTAAAAAAAGCATTAAATTTAAAATCCGTTGTTTGGAGTTTCAAAGTGTTTTGCAACATCCTGAAGCAGGTCAGGAATAGGCAGGTGCTGTGGACATTCATTCACACAAGCCTCGCATTCAATGCAGTCTGATGCAATAGGATGGCCTGTCCTTGCATAGTTTATGTATGCATTTCCAACAGGTGTCCAGTCCTCAACTCCGATGATATTGTCGCTGTTGTAAAACTCAAACAGTTTAGGAATGTTTATATCGGTAGGGCAGTAGTCAAGACAGTAATTGCATTTTGTGCAGTCTACAGCTATGTTGTTGTTGATGATTTCAACGACCTGTTTTATTACCTCCATCTCCTCATCGTTCAAAGGCTCTGCAGTTTCAAATATTCCAATATTCTCTTCCAGCTGCTCGTATGTGCTTGCACCGCTTAAAACTACTTCAACTCCTTCAAGACCCATGAAATATCTAAGGGCCCATACAACAGGAGACTGACCGTTGCAGTCTCTCATGAGCTTTTCAGCTTCAGGAGGCACATTTGCCAGAATACCTCCTTTTAAAGGCTCCATTACAAAAATAGGAAGATTGTGCTTGCGTGCGACTTCGTATACGCCTTTGGATTGTATGCTTTCATTCTCCCAGTCGAGATAGTTGAGCTGAAGCAGTATGAACTCCATCTCAGGGTGGTCATTTAAAATCTCATCCAGCTCCTTAGGCTGTGCATGTGAAGAGAGTCCCAGTTTTTTAATCTTGCCTTCATCCTTCATCCTTTTGCAGAATCCAAAGGAATCAATGTCCTTCCAGCCGTGCTGTGAAAACTCGCTTACATTGTGAACCATATAGTAGTCGAAGTAGTCAAGTCCTGTTCTCTCCAATTGCTCGTCAAAAATAGGCTGAAGTTGTGATTCTTCCTGAATGATCATTGTAGGGAATTTATCTGATACTATGTATGAATCTCGTGGGTATCTTTCCACAACAGCTCTTTTTATGGCTTTTTCACTTTCACCGAAGTGGTATGGGTAGGCGCTGTCAAAGAAGTTCACTCCTTTTTCCATACAGAGCTCGACCATCCTGTCCACGTGTTTAAAATCAACGCTTGTTTGATCTTCCTCATCAAAAAGTGGCAGTCTCATCATTCCAAATGCTATTCTAGTCATGTCAATCTCCTCTCTCAAAAATTATATCCATCTCTAAAATAAAAATATCATATTAATAAGTAAATAGCTAAATCTAAGCATTTATTAATAATCTAGTTCTATTATTATAAAATAAATTTTGAATCTCAAAATATATAATGTTTACTATGACAACTATTAAAAATTATTAATAATATTAAGAAACCATTCTTGCTTTAAAAATATAATGATGGATTGAAACGAGCAACTAATGTATTAGTAGTTAGAATAATCTATTTGTGTGAATAATATTTTTAGAATTTTCAAAGGATTTATTATAGATGAATATAATAATAATTATTACTATAGGTGATTTTCATGATTTATACCATTGAAGAAATTAAACAGAAAGCTATTCCAATTGCCCAGGAGTATGGCGTTGATAGCATGAGCCTATTCGGATCTTATGCTCGTGGTGAAGCAAGCGAGGATAGTGATTTAGATTTTTTCATCGATCGTGGAGATATAAAAGGATTATTGGATTACATTGGATTTGTTCAAGACCTGGAAGATATTTTTCACTGCCATGTTGATGTTGTATCAACAGGAATTGAAGATAAATCCTTTTTAGCAATAATTAAAAAAGATGGAGTTCTAATTTATGAAAAACAATGATGCCCTATATATTCAAAAGATTATTGAATACTGCGACATTGCTGAGAGTTTATTAGATGAATATGAAAGGGATTATTTACTATTCAAATCATCCAAATCTTTTCAGTTATCTACAAGCATGTGCATTCTTCAAATTGGAGAATATGTTTCTAGATTGTCTGATGAATTTAAGGAAAGCCATGACAACATTCCATGGAGAAAAATCAAAGGCATGAGAAACTTTGCTGCTCACCAATATGAACATATTGAATTTGAAGTGTTATGGCATACTATAACCGAAGAACTTCCAGAATTAAAAGAAATGTTATTATTAATATAATAACCGGTATAATTTGGTGTTTATTTTTTTAGAATAAAAGTAATCTCCATGTATTTTAACAATCCTTTACAATAAAACTTATTTTTCCATCCTTTTTTTACATAGCTTTAAAATCTGACCACATATTTATAATACTATGCAATCAAAAATCTGACCTTAAAAAACATTATTAATTTCAAGATTTAACTGGATTTGAAATAAATAATTTTAATACTATGAATACTATTTTTATTAAAGTGATTTTTGAATAATTATAGATTCAACTCTTAAAATAGTTATATAATCTAAATAATAAAAAAAGCAAAAAAATAAAAAAATAATAGCTAAAAATAATTAAAAGAAATAGAAAAAATAATAGCTAAAAAGCTATTTAAAACAAAAACTATTCAACATCCTGGGCTCTGAGCTCTTTCATTTCACCAATTGCTTGAACGGCCTTCTCAAGAACTTCTTCCTCATCTAAAAGGGTGAGCTCTCTGTTTTCCATCAGTACCTGACCATTTACAATTGTAGTATCCACATTTGAACCATTAGCTGCATAGACAAGGTTGGATGCAAGTATTCCGCTTTGAGGAGTCATATTTGGAGCTTTCGCATCAACTAATATCAAATCAGCTGCCTTTCCAACTTCAATGGATCCTGCATTGATTCCCAAAGCCTTTGCACCGTTGAATGTTGCCATGTTTATTACCTCGTTTGCGCTTAAAAGCTCAGGATTCAAACTGGAAACCTTCGCAAGAAGGGCTGCAAATTTCATCTCATCAAACATATCGAGGTTGTTGTTGGAAGAGGCACCGTCGGTACCAAGTCCGACACATATTCCTTCAGATAATAATTTACCTGTTGGAGCAGCACCTGAAGCCAGCTTCATGTTACTGCATGGGTTGTGTGAAATCTTGACATCATTCTCTTTTATCAATTTTATCTCATTTTCCCCTAACCATACACCGTGAGCGGCAACAACATCATCGCCTAAGAAGTCGATGCTATCTAATAGCTCGAAGGGTCTTTTATTATCATGTTCTTCCATGCAGTCATTAATTTCCTTCTGGGTTTCGTTCATATGAATATGGATTCCAACATTGTATTTATCTGCTTCCTTTCTGACTCTCTCAAGGAGGTCAACTGATGCTGTGTAGACTGAGTGTGGACCGAACATTGTGGTTATTCTGCCATCAGCGGTGTTGTTGAAATTCTTAATCAGGGAAATGTTTTCCTTGAACTCGTTTTCACGCTTCTCGGCATCTCCAAAATCAATCATTCCATATGAAAGAACTGATCTGATACCGGATTCCTCCACAGCTTGAGCTACTCCATCCATGTAGAAGTACATGTCGGAAAAAGTGGTGGTTCCTGATTTAATCATTTCAATCGCACCGAGAAGAGCTCCAATATATGTGTATTCCTTTGTAAGGTGAGCCTCCATCGGCCATATGTGGTCATTCAGCCAGCTATCGAGAGCCAGATCGTCAGCCAGTCCCCTGAAGAGGGACATTGAAATATGAGTGTGAGTGTTTACAAGTCCAGGCATCAGAATCTTGTCTTGTGCGTCAATGATTTTTTCTGCATCAGCATTTTCAATATCTTCTGAAATTTCAGCTATCTTGCCTTCGCTGATTAAAACTGAAGCTTTTTTCTCTTCGCATTGGCCATTTCCCAAAGGATTTAAAATTTTTGCGTTTTTAATTAATATGTCTTCCTGCATTTAATCACCAATCAATCAAGTATTAAATAGTTTTTGATTTATAAGCATTACAATATTATATTTTAATTGAATTAATTTAAATATTGTGTAAAAAAATAGTGAAAATTTTTAATTTTAAAAAAAGTGTGAAAATCAGATATTTAAAATAGGGTAATAATAATTACAAGTAAAAAGAAGTTTTAAAAAGAAATTATTTAATTTCTAATTTAAAACAATGGAAATAATTTAAATATAAATTATAAGTTTTTAATAGCAAGTTCAATATCTTCAGCTTTTACGGTTTTGCGTTTTGCAAGAGCTGCCAATTTGATAGATTCTCTGGATACTTCTTCAGCCTTTTCTTCCAAGTATGCTTCCAAAGCCACCTTAGCATCTTCACTTACTCTCTCAGCACCGGATTCCTTTATGATTCTTCCAACAGGAGCAATAGGTATTCTTGCCATGATTATCAATTCTCCATTAAATTATCTTATAGAAAATACTAAAATTAAAGGTTTTATTAAAATAAATATTCAAAACGATTCTAATCAATCAATGTTTTTAATCAAAGATTGAATCGTCGAATAAAGCTTATCTATAAGTATTATTATTTAATAAATAATTAATATTTAAACTTTTCTATGAAAATCGATTAAAATCAATTAAATAAATTATTAAGTAATATTTATCATCATTTATAATGTATAATAGTAATACTCTTTTATTTATTAAAAATAATAAAAAATACTTGTTAATAATAAAAATAAGAATTATAAAATCTAATTTAGTCATACCTAAAAATTTAATCAATTATTGGGATAAATGGAGTGTTTTAAGCAGATATTCTTGTGAAAAATAATCATTGATAAATTGTCGATTTATTTAAAGAATTTTAAAATCATATTAAACAAATGTTTTATATTAAATCAAATATAATAAAATAGTATAATCATCTTTTAAAAATTAAAATTTAACATTTATAACGTGATAACATGAAACTTACAATTGCCGTACCTTCAAAAGGCAGAATCAGTGATCCGGCTGTGAATATATTGGAAAAAGCCGGACTTGGACTTAAAAATGCGACCAATAGAAAACTGTTCGCTTCCACTTACAACAAGAACATAGATGTGATGTTTGCCCGTGCAGCAGACATTCCGGAATTCGTTGAAGAAGGAGTATGCGATATGGGAATTTCAGGCCTTGACCTGATTCGGGAAGCCGATGCGGAAGTTGAAATACTTTCAGACTTGGAATTCGGCCATACCAAACTCGTGCTTGCATCTCCAGAGGATTCAAAAATAAATTCCAAAGAGGATTTGAAGGATGGAATGACAATAGCTACTGAATTTCCAAATCTGACAAGAAAATACCTCGATGACAATGGACTGGATATGAAGATAGTCAAATTGACAGGTTCAACAGAAATAGCTCCATTCATTGGAATAGCCGATGCCATAACCGATTTGACCAGCACAGGAACCACATTGAACATGAATCATTTGAAAGTGGTTGATGTGATACTTGAAAGCTCAATCAAGCTTATTTCAAACAAGGATTCATTGAAAACCAAGACCAATCTTGTTGAAGCTGTGAATACAAGCATTGAGGGGGTTCTTGAAGCTGACAGGAAGAAGCTGGTGATGATGAATGTTGCAAAGGAGAAGCTCTGCGATGTTCAAAAGGTAATGCCCGCGATGAGCGGACCTACAGTATCTGAAGTGCTTTCATCCGAAGAGACTGTTGCCGTTCAGGCTGTGGTTGATGAAGAAGAGGTATTCGAGCTTGTAAACAAGCTGAAGAATGCTGGAGCTCGAGATATTTTAATAGTTCCAATAGAGAGGATTATTTGATTATATTCTTTTTAAAAATATGAATTTTTATATAATCTAAAAAAGGCCAAAACATGAAATTTTTAAGATTTAAACACAATGATGAAATAAAAACGGGATATCTAAATGAAGAGAAGGTTATTGAACTTCAAGGAGACATCCTGGACTATTTCAATGCAGACAATCATAAAATCGATGAGGATACTGTCAAATCTCACCCAGTAGATGATATTGAAATAACAAAGCCTGTCGATCCATCAAAAGTAGTCTGTGTCGGCCTTAATTACAAAGACCATGCAGATGAGCTGGAAATGGCTCTTCCAGACCATCCAATCATATTCATAAAGCCGCCGTCAGCTGTCATCGGCCCTGATGAAAACATTGTCAATCCTCCTGAATCAAAACAGGTTGATTACGAAGCGGAGCTTGGCGTTGTGATTGGAAAGGATTGCAGGAGAGTTTCAGTTGATGAAGCCGCAGATTACATATTCGGCTATACAATCGTGAATGATATAACAGCAAGAGACCTTCAGGAATACGATGACCAGTGGACAAGATCAAAAAGCTATGATACCTTCTGTCCGATAGGGCCGGTTATCGAAAATGAATTTATTCCAGAGGATAAGAAAATCCAATCATTTGTAAATGGTGAAACAAGACAGGATTC
>Ga0256404_1005462_pt1 | contig 22437 bp, 19 predicted proteins | sample RumenRJG_01DNA_FD_185990 | JGI IMG/M metagenome (GOLD analysis project Ga0256404, IMG submission 185990) | Bovine rumen microbial communities from Lethbridge, Alberta, Canada - RJG_01 | ecosystem: Host-associated > Mammals > Digestive system > Stomach > Rumen | place: Canada: Alberta | collected...
TTCACCAACACGTTTTGTCCACCCTGTATCTTGTTCAAAACAAGATAAAACCGCTGCAACCATTGAAACTTCAACGATTGCAGCGGTTTTCACCAACACGTTTTGTCCTATATCTCAAAAAGGACGGGTCTTTCATGACCCGTCCATTTTTTATGCAATTGTCGGAACTACTTGCTGTAGTCGTAGAAACCCTTGCCGGACTTCTTGCCGAGCTGGCCGCCGCGGACCATCTTCTTCAGCAGCAGAGCGGGACGATACTTGGAATCGCCGGTCTCGTTGTACAGAACGTTCATGATGGCCAGGCATACGTCCAGACCGATGAAGTCGCCCAGAGCGAGGGGTCCCATCGGGTGGTTGGCACCAAGCTGCATAGCCTTGTCGATGTCTTCTACGGAAGCAACGCCGGTCTCATAGACCATGATAGCTTCGTTGATCATCGGCAGGAGCAGTCTGTTGACTACGAATCCCGGAGCTTCTGCAACTTCGATCGGATCCTTGCCGATTTCCTTGGACAGGTTGAAGATAAAGTCGAAGGTCTCCTGGGTGGTGTTAGCGCCGCGGATGACTTCGATCAGCTTCATGCTGGGAACGGGATTGAAGAAGTGCATACCGATCACGGGGTGCTTCAGGCCGAGGCCCATTTCGGTGATGGACAGAGAGGAGGTGTTGGATGCGAAGATGGTGCCTTCCTTGCACATCTCATCCAGTTCGCAGAGCAGCTCTCTCTTGGTCGCCATATCTTCCTTGACGCACTCGATAACGAGATCGGCGTCTGCAGCAGCAGACTTTTCTTCGACAAGAATGTTGTTCAGGATAGCAGCCTTCTGCTCTTCCGTCATCTTGCCCTTAGCGATCCGCTTATCGAAGGAAGCGGCGAGCTTGTCCTTATGTCTCTGCGCAGACGCCACGCTGCTGGCATACATCAGAGCGGTGTGACCATTCTGAGCGAATACCTGTGCGATACCGGAACCCATAGTGCCTGCGCCGAAAATTGCTACTTTCATTTTAAGTTACCTCCTAAAATATCGTAAAAAGGTTTAAAAACATGTATGTGAGACTGCTTAGCAGTTCTCAAACGGATCGTGGGGACGCTTCTCCAGGAACGCGCTCATGGCGTTTCTCTGGTCTTTCGTCTCGAAGCAGCTGCCGAACAGCTTTTCTTCGATGACGACCGCTTCGTCCATGCCCACCTGCAGACCGTCGTTGATGGCCTTCTTGCAGGCGCGGACGGCGATCGGGGCATTGCCGGCGATGCGGTTTGCCAGTTTCTCCGCGGCAGGCATCAGTTCCTCTGCGGGATAGACGGCCTGTACGAGACCGATGGACAGCGCTTCGGGAGCCTTGATGTTTCTCGCGCTGTAAATGAGTTCCTTGGCTTTGCCGGGGCCGATGAGACGGGCCATTCTCTGGGTGCCGCCGAAGCCCGGGGTAATGCCGAGGCCGGCTTCCGGCTGACCGAATACAGCCGTTTCGGAAGCGAGACGGATATCGCAGCTCATTGCCAGTTCGCAGCCGCCGCCCAGCGCGAAGCCGTTGACCGCAGCGATGGTGGGAATGGGCAGAGTTTCCAGTTTTCTAAAGGTGTCGTTGCCCAGTTTGCCGAACGCTTCGCCTTCTGCCTTGGTCAGGCCGCTCATCTGGCCGATGTCGGCGCCGGCGACGAAGGCTTTTGCACCGCTGCCGGTAACGATGAGGCAGCGCAGCGTATTCAGATCCAGGTTATCCAGCGTTTCGCCCAGCTGGGAGATCACCTGATCGTTGAGGGCATTGAGGGCTTCGGGTCTGTTGATCGTCAGAACGCCGACAGATCCCTTGATTTCCAGTTCTACAAATGCCATTTAATATAATCCTCCTTACAGGTCCTTCTCTGTCTTCCATGGTGCATGAGAATTCCTGCATCTCCCATTATATACTTTGTTTATTTTTTGTCAATATGTTTCCAGGCGATTGCTGCACCGTCCGCGATATCCCCTGCCATTACGCCTGCTTCGCCCCATTTTTCAGCAGCAATATCCCCTGCCAGACCGTGCAGATACACGCCGCAGACGGCTGCCAGAACGCAGGCGCTCTCCGCGGTCATGCCTTGGGCCACATACTGCCCAGCCAGGGAAACGGTGACCCCGGTAAGCACGTCGCCGGAGCCGCCCGTCGCCATGCCGGGATTTCCGGTGGTATTTTCGTAGATGGTGCCATCCGGCAGACAGATCAGGCTGCCCCGCCCCTTCATGACGCAGGCCGCGTGCAGCCTTTTTGCGAGGAATTTGCCGTAGAACGCGCGGTCCGAAGCTACGTCCTGCGGGGTCACAGGCGGTCTTCCCGCCTCCGCGGAGGCGTTTACAAGACGCGCGGCTTCCGCTGCGTGGGGTGTAAGGACCAGATGCGCGCGAGTCTCCGACGCGGAAGGCACGCCGTATTCTGACAGACAGTTGAGCCCGTCTGCATCGAGAACGACAGGACCTGCGTACTCCCGCAGGATGCGGCAGATCATTTCGTAGTTCTCCGGAGAGACGCCAAGCCCGGAGCCGATGGCAACAGCATCGTATTTCGCGGGCTCAAACGCATCCCGCGATACACAGGTCGCCTCCGGCACGCCCGTATGGACCACGGAGAAAAACTCTGGCGGGCAACAGGCAGCGACCAGACCGCTGCCGCTGCGGAATGCTGCCCGGCAGGCCAAAATGCAGGCGCCCATCATGCCAAGGCTGCCTGCGATGATAAGCACCCGGCCAAAATCGCCTTTATGCGCATCTGGCTCCCTCTTGGGGAGCCAGGTTTGGATCTGTTCTTTTGTAATGCGTTCCATTTATCTTTCTTCTCTGAAATACGGAAGGCCCAGGCTTGCGGGGGGCTGGTCCTCCCGCTTCTGGCGCAGGGATACGATAATGAGCACGATCGCCGTTACAATGTACGGCAGCACCTTATAAATCTGGGACGGGATAAAGGAAACCGGCACGCGCAGATACATGATCATCAGTCCGCCGAACAGGATGGAGCCCCAGATGGCATTGAGGGGTTTCCACAGGCAGAAGATGACAAGCGCGACCGCCACCCAGCCTTCGCCGGACAGCGCCGTGTGATTCCAGACCGTACCGGCGATGGTCATAGTGTAGACCATGCCGCCGATAGCGGAGATGCCGCCGCCCAGGCAGGTCGCGATATACTTGTATTTCGTTACGTTGATGCCCGCGGCGTCCGCCGTGGAGGGGCTCTCCCCCACCGCCTTCAGATAGAGGCCTCTGCGGGTGCGGTTGAGGAAGACCGACATGACGATGGCCATGGCGATGCCCAGGTAGACAAAGCCGTTGTAGGAAAACAGGACCTGACCCAGGAACGGGATCTCCTGCAGTCCCTTCGGCAGAATGGGATTGGCGAAGGAACCCTTCAGCGCGTTGGAGATGGAGATGTTGCCGCCCACCTTCAGGCGCAGCTGCTCTCCCACGAACTGCCCGAGGCCCGTGCCGAAGATCGTCAAGGCGAGGCCTGTTACGTTCTGGTTGGCCCGCAGGGAGATCGTCAGAAAGCTGAAGATCAGAGCGCCGAAGACGCCGGCCAGGAAGGAGCAGAGCAGCGCGATGACCACCGCCAGAAAACCGCTGGCGGAAGCGCCGGCCAGCTGGTCGTACCAGAAGGCACCGGCCAGGCCGAAAGCGCCGCCCATAAACATCAGGCCTTCCACGCCCAGGTTCATGTTGCCGCTTTTTTGTGTAAGGATCTCGCCGGAGGTGCCGAACAGCAGCGGCGTGCCGTTCAGAACGGCCGCTTTAATGAGTCCTGCCAGATTAAAGTTCATCTACGCCGCCTCCTTTCCCGCCGCCTCTTTGTGGCGGAAGATCAGTTTATAGTTGATAAAGAACTCGCAGCCCAGCATGCACAGCAGGATGACCCCGGTAATGATGTCCGAGATGGACGCCGGGATCGAAAGCGCAGTCTGCAGGCCGCTGGCGCCCTTGGAAAGGACCGCCAGGAGCAGCGAGATGACGATCATGGCGAAGGGATTGAGCTGGGACAGCCAGCAGACGGTGATGGCGGTAAAGCCGACGCCGCCGGCCACATCCGCGTACAGCGTCTGGTTGACCCCGGAAGCCACCATGTAGCCCACGAGGCCGCAGATGGCACCGGACAGCATGGCGGTGCGGATCGTCACCTTGCGCACGTTCATGCCGGCGTAGCGGGCGGTATTCTCCGACTCGCCCAGCACGGCGATCTCGTAGCCGTGCTTCGTATAGTTCATGTAGATGAACATAAAGCCCACCAGCAGCAGGACGAGGATCCAGCCGCAGTGCACGCCCATCACCTTGGGCAGCACGGCTTTGGCATCGAACATGGGGATGATCTGGGAACCGGGCTTGCCCTCCCAGGGGCCGCCCTGCAGCCAGGCTACGATGCCGATGGCGATATAGTTCATCATGAGGGTGAACAGCGTTTCGTTCGTTCCCCAGCGGGCCTTAAAGATCGCGGGGATGAGGGCCCACAGCGCACCGAAGGCCATGGCAGCGACCGCCATGACGAGCAGCAGCACGCCGGAGGGCAGCTTATTGTACCAGAACAGCGCGAAATAGGAGGCAGCCATGGCGCCCATGGTGATCTGTCCTTCGCCGCCGATGTTCCAGTAGCGCATGCGGAAGCACGGTGCCAAAGCCAGACCGACGCCCAGCAGAGGTACGGCGTTTTTAACGACCTGACGCACGCCGGACTTCTTGCCCAGCGAGGAGGCGATCATGGTGCCGTAGGCCTTGATGGGATTGGCACCGGCGATGGCGAAGATGATCATGCCGATGAGGATGGCCACGGCGAAGGCCGCCAGACGGATGAGCCAGATGCGGCTCTTCTTCATGTCTTCCCGCTTTGCCAGACGGATGAGGGGTGTTTTTTCGTTCATTTATTTTGCCCCCTTTCCGGCTGCGCCGCCTACCTGGGTCATCAGAAGACCGACTTCTTCTTTCGTCGTCGTTCTCGCGTCCACGATGCCGGAGACTTTGCCGTCGCACAGCACCAGGATGCGGTCCGCCAGCTGCAGCAGCACGTCCAGGTCTTCGCCGACGAAGATGACGGCGACGCCCTTGGCTTTCTGGCCTTCCATCAGGTTGTAAATGATATACGAGGTATTGATGTCCAGTCCGCGGACGGCATAAGCGCTCATCAGCACGGACGGGGAGCTTGCGATCTCGCGGCCTACGAGGACTTTCTGCACGTTGCCGCCGGAGAGTTTCCGCACCGGGTAATCGATGCTGGGGGTCACGACTTCGAGGAATTCGTGCACCTGCTCCGCCACCTTTTCCGGTTCCTTGCGGTTTACGAAGATGCCCCGGCCCTTGTTCCAGGTGCGCAGCATCATGTTCTCCGTCATGCCCATGCCGCCTACGAGGCCCATGCCCAGGCGGTCTTCGGGAACGAAGGCCAGCGCGACGCCGGCGTCCTTGATCTCCATGGGCGTCTTGCCCACCAGCTCCTGGGGGTTCTTGCCCTCCGGCGTGTAGATGATGGAGCCGGAGGATATATGTCTGAGGCCCGCAATGGCTTCCAGCAGCTCTTTCTGACCGCTGCCGGCGATCCCGGCGATGCCGAGGATCTCGCCGCCATATGCGATAAAGCCTACGTCTTCGAGTTTGGATACCCCTTCGCTGTCCGTGCAGGTAAGGCCTGCCACGGTAAGCCGGGGCTTGGGGTCGACCGGATCCATCCGGTCGATGTTGAGGGTCACGGCGCGGCCCACCATCATCTCGGTGAGCTGCTGCGGGTCGGTCTCCGCCGTGCGGACGGTGCGGATATGCTGACCCTTGCGGAGAACAGCTACCACGTCCGAGACTTCCATGACCTCGTTGAGTTTGTGGGTGATCAGGATGATCGCCTTGCCGTCTTCCCGCATCGCCTTCAGGATCGTAAACAGTTTCGACGTCTCCTGCGGCGTAAGTACGGCGGTGGGTTCGTCCAGGATGAGGATGTTTGCGCCCCGGTACAGCACCTTGATGATCTCCACGGTCTGTTTCTCCGAGACGGACATCTCGTAGATCTTCTTGTTCGGATCGATGCCAAAGCCGTATTTGTCGGAGATCTCCTTGACCCCGGCAGCCACCTTCTTCAGATCGTACTTGCCGTCTTCGATCCCCAGCGCCACGTTCTGTGCTGCGGTGAACACGTCGATCAGCTTAAAGTGCTGGTGGATCATGCCGATGCCGTTTTCGTAGGCATCTTTGGGAGACCGGATGGCGACTTCCTTTCCGTTGACAAAGATCTGGCCTTCATCCGGATAATAGATGCCGGCCAGCATGTTCATGAGCGTCGTCTTGCCGGAACCGTTTTCGCCCAGCAGAGACATAATAACGCCGTTATCAACGTAAAGATCCACTTTATCGTTGGCAACGACGTGTCCGAAACGCTTCGTAATGTTTTTCAGTTCTACTGCGTGCGTCATGAATTTCCAGAAAAGCCGAAAGAGGGCGGCGATGCGCCGCTCTCTTTCGGTCTACTATACGCGTAAGAGGTATTAATAAGCTTCGTTCAGAAGTTCGATCCCATCGATGCGCAGATCGAAGGACGGAGCGGACTTGTAGTAGGATTCATGATAGTATCCGTCGAAGATCGCGTCATAACCCTCGTCGCCAACGAAGTCGCCGGTCATGTCGACCAGAGCGGAGGTCGCTTCCTGGCCGCCAACGGTGAACTTGGAGGTGTCGAAGACGTGCAGCGTGCCTGCTTCGATGGCAGCCTTGGCAGCCTGGACCGTCTCTTCGGTGCCGGGAGCCGCGATGGCTTCGTTCAGCTCGCAAAGCTTAACGTCGCCGTCCTTCAGGCCGTGGCCGGTGTAGTCCGGGTCGACCGTGCCGCCGTTAACGGCGGTCTCGATGACGTAGACGAAGTAGTTGGTCCAGTCGATTCTGGAGGAGCTCAGAGATGCGTCGGGAGCTACGTCGATCATGGAGATGTTGTAGCCGACGTGATAGACGCCGTTGCTCTGCGCGGTGGTAGCGGGCGTGGTGGAGTCGGAGTGCTGGGAGATGAGCACGCAGCCCTTGTCGATGAGGTCCTGCGCGGTGTTGGCTTCCATGGTGGGATCGCCCCAGGAGCCGATGAATTCGACCTTCATGGTAGCGGACTCGCAGACGCTCTTGGCGCCGAGGTAGAAGCTGGTGTAACCGGAGATAACTTCCGCGAAGGTGTAAGCACCAACGTAACCGATGACGGCTTCTTCGGGAGCGATCTCACCGTTGTCGATCATCTCCTGCAGCTTGCAGCCGGCGATGACGCCTTCCAGATAGCGGCCTTCGAAGATGTTGGGGAACGCGTTGACGGTGTTGTCCAGGGAGTCTCTCATGGAGCCTTCGTTGGTGAGGCCTGCGAACACGGTGTCGGGATAGTCACCGGCAACGGTCAGCATGGCGTCTTCCTGGCCATAGGAGTTGCAGAACACGGCGATGCAGCCCGCATCGGCCAGTTCTTCGCAGTCCACTGCCACCGGGTCACCGGCGGGGTGGTTATAGGTGTAGACCCATTCGATGTTGATGCCCTTTGCGGCAAGCGCTTCCTTGGCGGCGTCGGCAGCCATGTAGAAGTTTCTGTCGTAAGCAGCGTTGTCGTCGCCGATGCAGACCATGCCTACCTTGTAGACGGTGTCTTCGGCTGCGGTTTCGCCTTCGCCGTCATTTTCGGCGGGAGCGGGTTCGTTGGAGCTCGAGCAGGCAGCCAGTGCAAAGACCATGGCGAGCACGAGCAGGATGGAAATGAACTTTTTCTTCATTCTGATACCTCTGTTTTCCGGGAAATAAAAAAATAGACTCGTGTCTTTTAACACAGTACCATTATAAAAGAAATGAGCGGTAAGTAAAGAAGAATAGTTGGATTTTGTGATTTTTTACGGCGAAAATAAAATGAATGTTCAAGAAATCCTGAACATTCATTCAATATCGACCGGATTATATTCGGCTAAAGCGCCAGCATGTCCGGATTGATCTCCACGGTAGGCTTGCCATCCTGCCCGTCGTTGAGAATGAGGAGCGGTACGTAGTCGGGGATCTTCTTGTTTTCCCTTCCTCCCGCTACGATCACGACGCCGGTGCCCACCGGCACCGCCTCGAACTCCTTCAGCATGCTGAGGATGCCGAGGATGCTGCCGCCGCCCCGCATAAAGTCGTCGATGATGAGCACGCGGCTGCCGGCGCGGATCCCCTTCTTGGAGATGCTCATCTGCTGCAGCCGGTCCGCGGAGCCCGAGAAATAGTTGATGTTGATGGAAGACCCTTCCGACACCTTGCTCTCGTGGCGGATGACCGCCAGAGGGATATTGAGCAGCTGCGCCGTAAACAGCGCTACGCCGATGCCTTTCGTCTCCACGGTGACCACCATATCCGCTTCCGCGCTGGCGAAGCGCTTGGCAAAGACCATGGCCGCGCCGCGGATGATCTTCGGATTGAACATGATATCCGAGGTGTAGACGAAGCCGCTGCCCAGCATGCGGGAAGGATCGGCGAAAGCCTTCCGCAGTTCCTCCAGCGCTTCCGCCGCCGTCTGGCGGGAGATGTACGGCACGTAGCGCACGCCGCCCTTGGCGCCGGATGTGGTCTCCAGATAACCCAGGCCCGCTGCATCGATGGCCTCCCGCACCAGTTTGATATCGTCGCTGACACTGGATTTCGCGCAGCCGAACATCTCGGCAAAGGTGCCGAGAGAGTAGTCCCGGTTGGGGTTTTCCGTCAGGATGTGGGTGATGATGCAGATCCGCTGCGTCTTCTTCATGGGGCGCCTCCCCTTCTATTCCGTATAGTGAAATTCGATCTTGCCGTCCTGCATTTTCGTGATGTGAGCCAGAGAGACGACCCGCAGTCCCCTCTTTTCCAGCAGCGCCCGGCCGCCCTGGAATTCCTTCTCTACGGCGACACCGACGCCCACACACGTGGCCCCTGCCTGATCGATCAGATCCAGCAGTCCTAAGGAAGCAGCGCCGGACGCCAGGAAATCGTCGATGATGAGGACTTTTTCGCCTGCGTTCAGGTATTTCTTCGGCACGCGGATCGGATTGACGACCTCTTTCGTAAAGGACCGCACTTCCGCACAGTAATCTTCGTCGATGTTCGTGTTGGGCTTGTTCTTCTTGGCGAACAGCAGCGGCAGATCGCCGAGATGCCGCGCTACAGCGTAAGCCAGCGGCAGACCGGACGTCTCCACCGTAAGGACCTTCGTAGCGCCGCAATACTTAAAGATGCGGGCAAATTCCAGTCCCATCTCATTCGTCAATTCCACGTCGATCTGATAATTGATGAAGGAATCTACCTTCAGGATGCGGTCCTCGATGAGGACGCCGTCTTTTAAAATTCTTTCTTCGAGTTTTTTCATGGGTTATTTCATAAATACAAACTAAGAGTAAGTGGAAGTGCGGAATAAAGTGATGCGCGGAATTTGAATTTACTACTGTCGGCCTCGAGCCAATCAGCCTTCGCGCAAGCGCTCGGCTTCTTGGGAGGCCTTAGTATTGGACCTACCGCTGCTCTGCCTTCGCTGTCGCTCGGCAATCGCAGGGTTAGGTCTCACCACCCGCCGCCGCCTCCTCCGCCGCCTCCGCCGCCGGAAAAGCCGCCGCCACCGCTGCCGCCACCGGAGAAATCGCTGGCCGAGGTGGAATGGATGGTGCTTTCGGAAAGGGACGAACGCACGCTGCCTCCGATGGAATCGCAGAAGACTACGGGCGACATCATATAATAGTCCGGGCCGCTGTACCAGTCCGGGGCTTTTGGCGCCAGCGCTTCGAAGTTCTTCGCCCACTTATCCGTCAGTCCGAATACGTAAGCATAGGGAAGGATATCGTAATAGTAATCCGGATCCTGTTCCACCAACTGGTTGATCCGGTCCAGTTCTGCGGCTGCGATAAAGTCACGGAAGCCCTGGATGCGCCCGAGCATCTTCTGCCGGTACGGCGTCGGACGGCTCATGTGGATGACGCAGAGGAAGACGATGATGCTGCAGACGACCATAACCGCAAGGAATTTCAGGAACTGTCCGCCATAGGAGTACAGAAAGACCGTCGCAAGACCGAACACCATAAGCATGATAAACCCTGCCAGGCATCCCACCGCCGTATAGCCCTGTCCTTCCTGCAGCCTCCGATTGGGACTCGTCTTGCCGTAACGGTCCTGCAGGCTCTCCTTTGCTGCCTCGTAACTGTCCGCGAAGGAGGTGGACACCGCCAGATTCTTCAGATTCGCCTCTCTGCCGTATTCAAACAACCCATCGAAGAAGTGTTTCTGGTAGGCAGGTGCATCCGCCGGCAGATCCCGGCGCTTTTCCAGGATGATGATCGGCTGTTCTTTCCGCAGGAATTTCTTTTCGCCCGGAGCCGCTGAGATCTTCAGATATCCCTTCGATGCGAACCACATCACCAGAGACGTCATATCCTTATCGTTGACCATGTTGTCGTAGATGTAACCGATCTCTGCGGGAGACAGATCCTCCGGCGGATAGAATTCCACGGTCTTGACCGTTTTCGGGTCACGGCCCTTTACCAGGAACAGCCCCAGCACCAGCAGCGTGATTCCACCCAGGATCCCCTCCGCGATCCACCACTGCTTCGCGTTGCTCTTTACGTCTGTCCAATAGCCTTCCGGCAGGACGATGCGGACCGTAACGCCTTCCCTGCGGGGCAATGCGTCCACGTGACCCGCCAGGACCGTGCCGTCCTCTTCCACATCCCAGGAAGCTGTACTGTCGTCTCCGCTGCCGATGGGACCAGTGATGACGTCCGCAGACGATGCGTCAAACGCCTTGGGCATGTTGACGGTAAAACCGGCAAAGTCGATGTCCGTTTCCCAGTAAGCCGGGATGACGTTCCAGTACAGCTGGTCCAGGTAATCGATCCCGTCCTCGTACATCACGATATCGTACTCCAGCTTGTATTTCTGGGCGCCGGAGACCGTAACGTCCACAGAACCGATCCGGACCGACAAAAAGCCGTCCTCGGAATCCGTTTCGACTTCCTGACCTTCGCACTTCACGTTGCGGATAACATAGGGAAGCGGCGCTTCCACCAGCTCGCCGTCGTGCATAAAATAGGAATGGGTCCCCGAATTGGGGATCTGTCGGTAGATCCCGTGACCCGGAGAAGTAAAGGTAACGTAGATCTCTTCGGTTACGTGCATGGAGGAATCTTCCCCCACGTCCAGCGTCGTAAAGAAACCGTCCGTCGTAAAACTGACGGCGGAAGCCGGAACAGCGGCAAGAAGAACGATCACCATGCACAAAAGGCACGCAAAACCGTGCCTTCTCTTTGTGCTTTTCATATCGTTTTCCTTTAGAACTGAACGGTTACATTTTCTCTCTGCGTTACGTCGCCGATGTCGAAGAGCGGCTGTTTTACGAAGCCGAACATGCCGGCAAACAGCGCACCGGGCATCTTTTCGATCTTCGTGTTGAACTCTCTTACGACCGCGTTGTAGTACTTGCGGGCGTTGGCGATGTTATCTTCCTGCGCCTTCAGCTGGTCCTGCAGGTTGAGGAAGTTCTGGTTCGCCTTCAGTTCCGGATAAGCTTCTGCGACCGCGAGCAATCTGCCCAGCGCGGACTGCAGCCCCTGTTCTCCCGCGACTTTCTGTTCTGCGGTCTGCGCCGCCATCGCCTTCGTGCGGGCTTCGGTGAGCGCGGTGAGCGTCTCCTGCTCGTGCTCCGCATAACCCTTGACAGTGTTCACCAGGTTCGGGATCAGGTCGTATCTCTGCTTGAGATATACATCCATCGTGGAGAACGCCTCTTCGATCTGATTGCGCAGCTTGATGCAGCCGTTGTAGAAACCGAAGACGTAGAGAATGCATAAGAGGATGATTACAAGAATAATGATAAGGATCATGATTTGTTACCTCCTGTGACAACTGAGATAAGTACTGTCTTTATTATAAACGATTCCGGGTAAAACGGGGAAAAATGTTCGGAATTTACCAGGCGCCACCGCCTCCGCCGCCACCACCTCCACCGGAGAACCCGCCCCCGGACGATCCGCCGCCTCCGCCGGAAAAACTGCTGCGGCCGCCACCTCCGCCGGAAAAACTGGAATGCGTGGGTTTCGGCATGGCATGCGAGATGCCTGTATCGACGGAACGGGCAAAGTTCGAGCAGAACGTCTGCGGCGTTTCGAAAAGATCCGCCGGACCGTCGTACCAAACCGGCATCTCGGGCACGATCGCTTCGAAGTTTTTCGCCCACCGGTTTGTCAGACCGAACACATAGGCGTAAGGAAGGATCCTGTAGAAATACTCCGGATCGTCGTGCACCAAAAGTTTGATGCGGTCCAGCTCCGCCCTTTTGATGAACGTGCGGAATCCCTTCAGGCGTCCCAGCATGCCGGTGCGGTAATCCGAAGGCCGCAGCATGAATTTGACGCAGACAAGGATGATGAGGGTACAGAGCGTGCACTCCCCGAGCAGGCTGGAAATGAGATCCTCCGTGATCGTAAACGCGGCAGCGCCGATGATCGTCGCGAGGATAACAAGGATGCCGAGGAGGCAGCCGGTATTTTTCGCGGTCCTGCTGGCAGGATCGATAAAGTCTCTGTCGTCTGTAAACACTTCCTGCAGTTCGCTCTCCGCACGCGAATACGCACGCGCGAACGAACCGGGCATTTTTTCCAGACGCACCTTGTCGCCGCCTTTGAACAATCCGTTAAAAAGCGTCTCCTGATAGCGCGGCGCGCTGTGGGGTATGTCCTGCAGCTTGGTGAGCGTTATTTTATATGGGACTTTCCGCTTTTCTTTCGGATCGTCGTTTTCGACTGCGTGGATCTTCAGATAGCCCTTCGAAGCAAACCACATCACCAGGGATACCATATCTTTTCTCTGGAGTTTCTTGTCGTAGAGGTAGCCCGCCTCTGCGGAAGAGATGTCGTCCGGCGGATAGAATTCCACGGTCTTTACAGGCCGGCGGTCTTTGCCGTAGCGCACGAACAGCGTAACGACGGCAAACGTCGCGGCGCCGATCGCCGCCATGATGCCATAGACCCAGGGCGCATCGCTTCTCGCGCCTCTCCAGTATCCTTCGGGCAGCACGATGCGGGCTGTAACGCCTTCCCGGGAATCGATGGGTCCGGTCATATGTCCCTCGACCGTCGTGCCGTTTACTGTATAGACCGACCGGGACGTATCGTTGTCTCCGATGGGTCCGGCAATGATCTCCAGCTTGCTCTCGTCGAATGCCTTCGGCATGTTGATCGTAAAGCTGACCTTCTCTACGGGCGTCTCCCAGTACATGGGGATGATGTTCCAGTACAGCTGGTCCATATCGTCCAGATCGTCTTTGTACATGAGCACGTCGTATTCCAGCGTGTATGTGTGCCGGCCGGTGACCGTTTTATCGGCAGAACCGATCCGGATCGAAACGTAATCCGTATCCGTACTCTTTTTGATCTCCTCGCCTTCGCACTCGAAATTCTTCAGCTTATACAGCATCTCCGTCCAGACCAGCTCGTCGTCCTTCATGAACCAGACGGTTCCGTAAGTCCAGATATCGCGGTAGATGCCGTGGGCCGGGGATTCAAAATCCACGGTGATGATCTCCGTCACATGCATCGAGGAATTCTCTTTCACGTCCAGCGTCGTGTGGAAGCTCTCCGTGGTATAGTCGACCGCAAGTGACGGCACTGTCTGCAGGGCGATGAGCAGCAAGCAAAAAAGGCACGCAAAAACGTGCCTTAGTGTACGGTTTTTCTTAAGATCTTTTGCATAACGCAGCATCTGTTTCTCCTACCACCGGATGGGCGTCTTTCCGAACTCGCGCAGTTTGTCGTTCGCCGCGCGGAAGTGGCCGCACCCGAAGAACCCGTTATAGGCAGACAGCGGACTGGGGTGGGCCGCCTCCATCACCACGTGCTTTGGGTTCGTGATCAGCGCCTTCTTCTCTCTGGCATTGCGCCCCCAGAGCAGGAAGACGACAGGGTCTTCCCGTTCGTTCAGCAGTTCGATGACCCGGTCCGTGAGGATCTCCCAGCCCTTGCCCCGGTGGGAATTCGCCGCATGCTCCCGCACGGTGAGCACCGCGTTGAGCAGCAGCACCCCCTGATCTGCCCACTTCTGCAGATAGCCGTCCTGGGGGATGGGCCAGCCGGGATATTCCGCCGCGATCTCCTTGTACATGTTCTGCAGCGAAGGAGGCACGGGCACGCCGGGCTTTACGGAAAAGCACATGCCGTGCGCCTGCCCCGGTTCATGATACGGATCCTGACCCAGGATGACGACCTTTACATCTTCGTAAGCGGTCGCCTTCAGGGCGTTAAAGATGTCGTGCATGTCCGGATAGATGACCCGGGTGGAATACTCCTGCTTGAGGAATTCCCGCAGTTTGAGATAATATTCCTTCTCGAACTCACTTTTCAGTTTTTCGTCCCAGGAATTGCCGATATGGACCATGGATCTCTCCTACCAGGCGCCGCCTTCCGTGAAGGAAGTTACCGTCTCCGGCGCGTCGGGCACGCCGCGTTTGTCCTGCGGCAGTCCGTGTTCCTCCGCCATATCCAGGACGAAGTCTCTCATATCCTCCCAAACTTTCTCTTTGCCGATCTCATTGAGGATCTCGTGCCGCATGTCTTCGTACAGCAGCAGGTTGACGTCTTTGCAGCCCGCAGCCTGCAGCTTGTCGTAGGTCTCCGCCGGGCCCTTGCCCATATCGCCCACGGGGTCGTTCGAACCGGACGTGATGAGCATCGTGAGATTCTTGGGGACCTTTTCGTACCAACTGTCCGCCGTAATGTAGCGGATGAGCGCGAATAGATCCATGTAGCCGCCCAGCTTAAAGGGGAAGCCGCACATGGGATCTTTTTCGTAGGTCTGGTACAGTTCCTTGTCGCGGGACAGCCATGCGACGGGGCTCTTTTCGGAAGCAAAGGGCTTCGCGTAGGGTCCCATGGCGAGACCCGTGATGAGGTTGCTGGTCTTCTTTTCGCCCTTCAGTCCCAGCAGCAGCGTCGTAAGGGCAGCGCCTGCGCCCAGCGCCTTGTTGGTGCCGCAGGTGCCCATGATGATGCAGCCGTCCACATCCGCGGCCTTCGCGTACATGGCGAGCCAGGCCCGCAGGATAAAGGAACCCATGCTGTGACCCAGGATAACGTAGGGCGTGTTCGGATAGTCGCGGCGCATGATGTTTCTGAGCTTTTCCTCGTCGTCCACCAGGTGCTTCCAGCCGTCGGTGTGGCCGAAATAGCCGTAATCTGCGGGGTCTGCGCTGGTGCCGTGACCGATGTGATCGTCACCCACCACCAGGATACCCTGTTCCGCCAGCCAGGACGCAAACGCGCCGTAGCGGCCCACGTATTCGCTCATGCCGTGGATGATCTGTAGGATGGCGACGGGCTCTTTGCGGTGCACCTCGTCTGCAGGACGCCAGATGTAATATTGGATCGTGCTCGTCTTATCCGAACTCTTAAAGCTGTAATTCTCCATCAGATATCGTACTCCTCCAGCATCTTATTCTTCAGTTCCCAAAGTTTCGGAGACAGGTCCACGTAGTAGCGGTGCGGGTTTTCGAAACGCAGCACTTCTTCCCATACGTGCGCCACGCTCTCCTGGCAATGGTCCTTTACGTCTTTCAGTTCCGGAACATCGTAGACCAGCTCGCCGCCCCGGAAGATGGGGACAAGCAGCTCTCTGACCTCGAAATCGCTGTCCAGATATTTGATCATGCGCGGCGACTGCGGATCTACCACGGTGTAGCTGCCCGGCGTGGGAGCCGGTTCGTCCGCCAGCGTAATGACGTCCGCGAATGCGACGCCGTCTCCGTCGAACAGGCGGTAGACCTTCTTGTAACCGGGGTTGGTGACCTTCTCCACGTTCTCGGAGACCTTGATCTTCGGGATAATGGTGCCGTCTTCCTTCTCCACCGCAGCCAGCTTATAGACGCCGCCCAGCACGGGCTCCGCCTTGGAGGTGATGAGCCGTTCGCCGACACCGAAACTGTCGATGAAGGCACCCTGGCGCAGCACGTCGCGGATGATGTATTCGTCCAGGGAGTTGGAGATGACGATCTTTGCGTCGGGGTGACCCGCGTCATCCAGCATTTTTCTCGCCTTCTTCGTCAGGTAGGCGATGTCGCCGGAGTCGATGCGGATGCCCTTCTTGTTGGGCTTAAACTCGTCGAACACCTTGATGGCGTTGGGAACGCCGCTCTTCAGCACGTCGTAGGTATCCACCAGCAGCGTGCAGTTGTCGGGATAGTGCCGCGCGTAAGCCCGGAACGCTTCCAGTTCCGTGTCGAACAGCTGCACCCAGGAGTGAGCCATGGTGCCCAGTGCCGGAATGCCGTATTCGGGTTCGCAGATGGCGCAGGCCGTGCCGGCGCAGCCGCCGATGAACGCGGATCTGGCACCCAGGATGGCCGCATCGGATCCGTGGGCTCTGCGGGAGCCGAATTCCATGATGGCTCTGCCCTCCGCAGCTCTGACGATGCGGTTGGATTTCGTGGCGATGAGGCTCTGATGGGAGATGAGCAGCAGCGCCATGGTCTCGATGAACTGCGCCTGGATGGCGGGTCCCCTTACGACTACGATGGGTTCGTAGGGAAAGACCGGCGTGCCTTCGGGCACCGCCCATACGTCGCAGGCGAATTTGAAGTTCCGGAGATAGTCCAGGAAGCGGTCGTCCATGCCTTTTTTCTTAAGGAACGTAAGATCGTCTTCCGTAAACTTAATGTTCTTCAGGTAATCGATCAGGGGTTCGAGCCCTGCCGCGATCACGTAGCCGCCGTTCTCCGGGTTTCTGCGGTAGAACAGATCGAAATAGACGGTCTTATCGCCCATGCCCTCGAGAAAATAGCCGTTGGCCATCGTCAGTTCGTAAAAGTCCGTAAGCATGGTGAGATTCTGCTTGTCCATGGGGAGTTCCTCCTAAAGCATTTTCTTCAGATACTGACCCGTATAGGATCCTTTGACTTTAGCCACTTCTTCCGGCGTGCCTTTCGCGACGATGCGTCCGCCGCGCTCGCCTCCGTCGGGGCCAAGATCGATAATGTAGTCCGCAGTTTTAATGACGTCCAGGTTGTGTTCGATAACGACTACGGTGTTTCCTGCGTCCACCAGCGCCTGCAGCACGTCGATCAGTTTTTCCACATCCGCGAAGTGAAGACCCGTGGTGGGCTCGTCCAGGATATAGAGGGTCTTGCCCGTGCTCTTGCGCGACAGTTCCGTCGCCAGCTTGATGCGCTGCGCTTCGCCGCCGGATAACTGTGTGGAGGGCTGGCCCAGCTTGATGTAGCCCAGACCCACCTCGTGCAGGGTGCGGATATAGCGGTTGATGCCGGGGATGTTCTTGAAGAACTCCAGGGCCTCGTCCACGCTCATGTCCAGCACCTCGTAGATGTTCTTCCCTTTATATTTGACTTCCAGCGTCTCCCGGTTGTAGCGCCTGCCATGGCAGACCTCGCAGGGGACGTAGACGTCCGGTAGGAAGTTCATCTCGATCTTTATTATACCATCTCCCTGGCACGCTTCGCACCTACCGCCTTTTACATTGAAGGAAAATCTTCCCGGCGCATAGCCCCGCATCTTCGCCTCGTTCGTCTGGGCGAACAGGTTGCGGATCGGCGCGAAAACGCCGGTGTAGGTGGCGGGATTGGAACGCGGCGTGCGGCCGATCGGCGACTGGTCGATGTCGATGACCTTATCGATGTGTTCGATCCCCAGGATCTCCTTATGTTTGCCCGGTTTGTCCTTCGCCCGGTACATCTTCTCGGCCACGCCCTTGTACAGGATCTCGTTGATGAGCGTCGATTTGCCGGAACCGGACACGCCGGTGATGCAGGTGAAGGTCCCCAGCGGGATATCCACGTTGATGTTTTTCAGGTTGTTTTCCGCAGCGCCCTTGATCGTCAGGCTGTTGCCGTTTCCGGTGCGTCTGTGGTCCGGAACGCGGATCTGCCTCGCACCGCTCAGGTACTGGCCCGTGATGGATTCCTTGCAGGCCTTCACTTCCTCCAGCGTGCCTTGGACGACCAGATGGCCGCCTTCCGCGCCGGCGCCGGGACCGATGTCGATGATCTGGTCCGCCTTTTCCATGGTCTCCTGGTCGTGCTCCACGACGATGAGGGTGTTGCCCAGGTCCGTCAGGCCCCGCAGGGCGTCCAGCAGCTTGCTGTTGTCCTTTTGGTGCAGGCCGATGGAGGGTTCATCCAGGATGTACATGACCCCCACCAGCGACGATCCGATCTGGGTCGCCAGACGGATGCGCTGGGATTCGCCGCCGGAAAGCGTGGCGGAAGCCCGCGCCAGGGTAAGATAGTCCAGGCCGACTTCGATCAGGAACGACAGCCGCGCCTTGATCTCCTTGAGGATGAGCCGCGCGATGGACATCTCCTTTTCGGAGAGTTTTTCCGGCAGCTGTTCCGTAAAGGCCAGCGCTTCGCGGATGGACATTTCCGTAAAGGCGATGATGTCGATGCCGCCCACGGTAACTGCCAGGATCTCCGGTTTGAGCCTTCTCCCCTTGCACTCGCTGCAGGTGTTGATGGACATAAAGCTTTCGATGCGTTGGCGTATGCTCTCAGTCTGGGTGTAGCCCAGCCGGTTTTCGATGTTGTGGCAGAGACCAGACAGGGAGTCCGCCCTGTGGGAGATGGAACCGTCCCAACGCTTGTAGTCGTAGGTGATCTTGCGGCCGTTCGTGCCGTGCCAGATCTCGTCCTTAAACTTCTGAGGCATGTCCTTATAGGGGACAGAAGTATCGCTTCCGTAATCCTTCGCCAGTTGCCGGTGCATCGCCTTGTAGATACCGGGGAATTCGACCATGGCATAGGCGTTCTTCAGGGCGCCTTCGTCGATGGATTTGTTCGGGTCTTCCACCACCAGGTCCGGATCCACGTAGGAGATAAAGCCAAGGCCGTTGCACTTCGGACAGGCGCCGAAGGGCGAGTTGAAGGAAAAGCTGCGGGGCTCCAGTTCGCCGACGGAGATGCCGTGATCCGGACAGGCCAGCTTCGTGGAGAACAGTTTTTCTTCGGTCTTATCGCCTTGCTGCACGATGGCGCCCACGAGGCCGTCCCCCTGGGAGACCGCCAGCTCCGCGGATTCCGCGATGCGGCTCTCCTGGCCTTCCCGCACGACGATGCGGTCTACGACGATGTCGATGGAGTGCTTGAAGGTCTTTGCCAGTTTTATCTCGTCTTCGTTGAGATTTTTGATCTCTCCATCCACCCGCACGCGGATGAAACCTTCTCTCTTGATGCGGTCCAGCACCTTCTCGTGTGTGCCCTTCTTTTCCCGGATGACCGGCGCCAGCAGCGTTAGCTTCGCGCCTTCGCCGAAGGCCATCAGCTGTTCCACGATCTGATCCACGCTCTGGCTAGTGATCTCCCTGCCGCAGACGGGGCAATGGGGAATGCCGATGCGGGCGTAGAGCAGACGCAGATAGTCGTAAATTTCGGTGACCGTTCCCACGGTGGATCGGGGGTTCTTGGACGTCGTCTTCTGATCGATGGAGATGGCGGGCGACAGGCCTTCGATGGAATCCACGTCCGGTTTATCCACCTGGCCCAGGAACTGCCGGGCGTAGGCCGACAGGCTTTCCACGTAGCGTCTCTGCCCTTCCGCATAGATCGTGTCGAACGCCAAAGAGGACTTTCCGCTGCCGGAGAGCCCCGTTACGACCACCATCTTATCTCTGGGGATGGTAAGGTTGATATTTTTCAGGTTATGGGCGCGCGCGCCCCGGATGACTAAGTCTTTTTGCATATCGATTCTTTCTGTTCGTAAAAATAGCGCAGTTGTAGTTATTATAATACAAAAGCGGCGTGTTTGCCACGCCGCTTCGCAAAGGCGGTTACGCGTTTATATCCCCTTCCGGTACAGCAGATAGGAGTAGATCATGGGAACGACCGACATCGGGATGATCACAAGCAGAAAAGTCCAGGTGTTCCACAGTCTTAACAGGGTCAGCAGGATGAGGAGAATGCCGCCGATGACCCACAGAAACCCCGCCAGCCGGTGAGTCCGGTTCCAATTCTCCTCGCTTGCCAGGGTCCAGGGAAGCTTGATCCCCATGGTGTAGCTCTGCTTCGTCTTGGGCAGATAGTTGCCGATGACCACGAACAGGATGCCGACCAGCAGCGGGACGATGGTCTCGGTCGGCGTTGTGTATCCCAGTCCCGCCCGCATCACGAGCGCATACACCAGCACCGACAGCACCGGACAGATCCAGACGCATATATTCCGCAGGACGGTGTTCATGTTCTGCCGTTTCGGATCGGTGCGCAGCCCAAACTGCAGAAACAGGTTGAACCCCGCCATCATCAGAGGCATCCCGAATACCGCAAAGTTCCGGGAAGACCATCCGTTGGCTTCCCCGTTAAAATCGAAATGCGTCGGCACCTGCTCCGGCAGCCGGCTGTAAAGAGCGATCCCGGCCAGTACGGGAAGCAGACAGACGAGCGTCGTTATTACGATCTCTCTTTTGTTATTTTTCATCGCCGCCATCTCCTTTCAGGCTCTGCAGCCAGAGCAGCACTTCCTCCACGACGGAGGCGTTCAGGCTGTAATAGATATAGTTCTTATCCTTTTTTTCGTTGATCAGACCCGCTTTTTTCAGCTGCGCCAGGTGGTAAGACACCGAGGCGCCTGTCAGATCGAAGCGGGAGGCAATGTCGCCGGCGGACATCGACCCGCCCTTCAGCATGTTGAGGATCTCCCGCCGTACGGGATCGCTGAGGGCCTTCATCGTCTCGCTGAACCCCACAGAGCATCGCTCCTTTCGATAGTATTTAGACGTTTTTCTAAATAGACTATACAACTACTCACAGCAGCCGTCAAGAGCTATTTAGAAATTTTTCTAAATGTTCTCTTCTTTCGGGTCACGCGCTTGCATAAAAAGGCCGTTCCATACTAAAATCATTTATTAGGATGTGTTTATCCAACAGCAAAACAAAAGGAGGTATATTCATGAAAAGAATCCTGGCGCTGCTCCTGGCAGCAGCCCTGATCTTCGGCCTTGCGGCCTGCAATAGCGGCCCGAAGCCCGAAGATACCGTAAAGAAGTTCTTCGATGCCATGAAGACTTACGATTTCGAGACCATGCAGTCCTGCGTGGACGGTGAATTCGATCCCGAAGAGATGATCAGCACCGAAGAGGACGATCCCACCGGTCTGTACGACTATCTGAAGGGGAACGCGGCGAATATCACCTATAAGACCGGAACGGTCGAGATCAGCGAGAATACGGCGAAAGTCCCCGTAAGCGTGGAATATACGGACGCCAGCGCCGTCATCTCCCAGACCTTCGCCGATTACTTCACCGCGCTGTTCGGCATGCTGTTCAGCGATGCCTCGGAAGAGGAAGTGAATCAGGTCCTCACCGATGCTCTGCAGAAAGCGATCGCCGAAAACGAGACCGGCACTGCGACGAAGGAGCTCACCCTCGACATGGTCCTCGTGGGCGAGGAATGGAAACTGAAGGAGATGCCCGAGGATGAAGTCGCCGACATCATCACCAGCAACATGCTGAGCGCACTCGAAAGCCTCGAAGATCTCTTCAGCAGCAACGATTTCGACTGGGGCGGCGAAGATCCCGTCGAATATGCGATCTCCGACTACGTCGTATTCGATAACGAGACCGCAGCCATGACCATCCAGCGCGGCGGCTGCGACGAATGGGGCAACATCTCCTTCGACGTGCTCTGCGAGAACAAGACCGACAAGAAGCTCACCTTCTCCGCGGACAGTCTCGTGGTCAACGGCTGGTCCGTCGGCGGTTATCTCGGCACCGAAGTCGAAGCGGGCGAAAGCACCGTCGGCACCCTGGACATCTGGGCCTCCGACATGAAAAACATCGGTCTGGAGAATCCTGATCAGGTCGTCATGAACTTCCGGCTTTACGACGAAGAAGGCTGGTGGGACGACGTCTATCTGATGAACGAGACCTACACCATCTATCCCACAGGCCTTACGGAAGACCAGATCGTCGTTCCGGAAAGACGCACGGGCGAGAAGGAAGTGACCGTCGTGGACAACGACGTCTTTACCTTCGTGATCCTGGAAGGTGAAAAAGACGAGACCTGGGGCAGTTTCGAGATCCACGCCTATGTGGAGAACAAGACCGACAAGCCTTTGTACGTAGCCTGGGAAGACGTTACCGTCAATGGCAAGGACCTCGATCCGTACTTCAGCGTAACGATCCCGGCTGGCCAGCGGACCGTTTCCGAGATGATGTTCGGGGTCAACGAACTGGAAGACAACGAAATCGAGACCGTCGAAGACGTCGCCTTCACCCTCAAGGCGATGGACGACGACGCCTGGGAGGAACTGTACAGCGAAGCCCACACCTATCAGCCCTAAACGCTTAAAAGCGCATAAAAAGACCGGAGCGCCATGTGAACTAGTCAAGTAAAAGTAGACAAACTAAAAAAGCATTAGCCAAACCCCTGTTCGATCCTGTATTGGACAGGGGTTTTGTATTGCAGTGCATAGGCTGGTCGGTCGTTGTTGTAATATTCCAC
>Ga0256404_1005463_pt1 | contig 22437 bp, 20 predicted proteins | sample RumenRJG_01DNA_FD_185990 | JGI IMG/M metagenome (GOLD analysis project Ga0256404, IMG submission 185990) | Bovine rumen microbial communities from Lethbridge, Alberta, Canada - RJG_01 | ecosystem: Host-associated > Mammals > Digestive system > Stomach > Rumen | place: Canada: Alberta | collected...
ACCGTGATGGAATCTTCCACCTTACCGATCATTACGCCGTCCACATACACTTTCGCATAGCGGTGGTTGACGCTGATCTGCACCGGTTTGTCTTCTGCGACCACCTGGGAGTATGCCTCCTTCATGTGGGTGCAGATCGGTGTGATCACATAGACCGGAGCATCCAGATCCACGACCGGACCGCCTGCCGACAGATTGTAGGCAGTGGAGCCGGTTGGAGTTGCCACGATAATGCCGTCTCCGCGCAGCTTGCTGGAATTGGCGTAGTTGACCGAAAGGGTCAGATCCACTGTTTCTCCGAAGTTGATTTTCGCTACAACGACATCATTCAGTGCGTAGTAGGTCGTTCCTTCGTGCGTAAACTGCAAAACGGATAGTTCTTTCGGTGTGCTCCGTGCGGTGAATTCCGCTGTTTTCAGGATGTCCTCAATCTCCAGTGCACATAGGTAACCGAGTCTTCCGCTGTTGATGCCAATCAGCGGCTTGTCGGCTTTCAGGGCAGTTTTGGCCGCCCGTAAGAGGGCACCGTCTCCGCCCAACGACAGGATGACATCGCATTCCTCTGCCGGGAAATTTGCCAGCCTCTGATCGGAGTAGATCGCCTCGGATGCCTCCGCAGATAAGCTCAGCTCATAGTTTTCCGCATTGCTGAGAACCTCAATGGTGTCCTTTGCCTGTTGCAGCTGTTCTTCCGTATAGCCGTTCGGGCAGATAAAGAGTCTGATGGTTGGATCCTCCCTTAGTTTTTGGAACTTAAAAATTCATCAATGGATTTGGCTGCCAGTTTTCCTGCACCCATGGCAGAAATAACGGTTGCGGCACCTGTGACGGCGTCACCGCCGGCATAAACGGCATTTCTTGATGTTAAGCCGTCTTCATTGATAATGATACCGCCTTTGCGGTTGACTTCCAGACCGGCTGTTGTGTTTTTGATTAACGGGTTCGGGGAAGTTCCGATTGCCATGATGACCGTATCGACATCAATGACAAATTCACTGCCTTCCACCGGAACAGGTCTTCTTCTGCCGCTGGCATCCGGTTCACCGAGTTCCATACGGATGACTTTCATGCCCGTGACGAAACCGTTCTTCGGATCGCGCGGATCATCCGGATTGTGATAGCCGAGGATCTCGACCGGGTTATGCAGAAGCTTGAATTCGATGCCTTCTTCCATGGCATGTTCGACTTCTTCTTTTCTGGCCGGCAGTTCCTCTAAGGAACGGCGGTAGACGATATAGACTTTTTCCGCACCTAAACGCAGGGCTGTTCTGGCAGCGTCCATGGCAACGTTACCGCCGCCGACGACTGCGACTTTTCCGCCTTTCATGATCGGTGTGACCGGATCACTCAGGTAGGCTTTCATCAGGTTGCTGCGAGTGAGGAATTCGTTGGCGGAGTAAACGCCTTTGTATGATTCGCCCGGAATGTTCATGAAGTTCGGCAGACCGGCACCGGAGCCGACGAATACCGCTTCATATCCCATTTCGAATAATTCGTCAATGGTTAATGTCTTGCCGATGACAACGTTGGTTTCCACGTCGACACCTAAGGCTTTCAGTGTTTCCACTTCCTTGGCAACGATCTTCTTCGGTAAACGGAATTCCGGAATACCGTAGACTAAGACGCCGCCTGCTGTGTGCAGTGCTTCATAGACTGTGACTTTATAGCCTTTCTTGGCTAAGTCGCCGGCGCATGTCAGTCCGCTTGGGCCGCTGCCGACAACGGCAACCTTATGGCCGTTTGGCGCAGGAACTTCCGGTAAAGCCGTGACTTCATTGTTATGATAGTCGGCAACGAAACGTTCCAGTCTGCCGATTCCGACCGGTTCAAAGCGGATGCCCAGAGTACACTTGGATTCACACTGGGATTCCTGCGGGCAGACACGTCCGCAGACTGCCGGTAAGGAGGAAGTCTTGGAGATGATCTGATAGGCTTCTTCAAAGTTGCCTTCCTTGATCTGGGCAATGAATTCCGGGATGTTGATATTGACCGGGCAGCCGGAAACGCACGGTCTGTTCTTGCAGTTCAGACATCTCTGCGCTTCTTCGACAGCGATATCTGCCGTATATCCTAAGGCTACTTCATTAAAGTTATGGGCACGAACCAGCGGTTCCTGGGTCGGCATTTCATGTTTTTTCGGATTGATCGCCATGATTAGTTTTCTCCTTTCTTAAAGAGGTTACATGCTTCGGTATAGGCATGACGTTCGAAGTCGAAATACATTCTTCCTCTGCTCATGGCCTCATCGAAGTCCACTTCGTAACCGTTAAAGTCCGGACCGTCAACACAGGCGAACTTGGTCACTTTCTGACCGTCCCGGTTTAATGTCAGACGGCAGCCGCCGCACATTCCCGTTCCGTCGATCATGATCGGGTTCATGGAAACCGTGACCGGAATGTTGTACGGTTTTGCGGTCGCAACAACGAATTTCATCATGATCAGCGGTCCGATCGTGATGATCATATCAAATGTTTCTCCGGCTTCCAGCATTTCCTTGAGCGGGACAGTGACGTTACCCTGTCTGGCATAGGAACCGTCATCCGTCATAACAACCAGCTTATCGGAGCAGGCTTTGAACTCGTCTTCCAGGATGACAATATCTTTGTTACGGAAACCGATGATGCTCGTGACTTCCGCACCGAGTTTGTGGAATTCCTGAGCAACCGGCATGGCGATGGCACATCCGACGCCGCCGCCGACGATACATACCTTCTTAATGCCGTCCGTATGGGTGGCAACACCTAACGGACCGACAAAGTCCTGAATGTATTCTCCCTGTTCTTTGTGGTTTAAGATCTCCGTGGTGGCACCGACGATCTGGAAAATGATTTTGACCGTGCCTTCTTCCGGATTGGTTCCGGCCACTGTAAGAGGAATACGTTCACCGTTTTCATCCACACGTAAGATGATAAACTGACCCGGTTTCGCCTTGCGGGCGACTAACGGTGCGTCAATTTCCATCTGGGTTACGGTTGGATTTAAGACTTTTTTTCTGACAATCTTGTACATAATCTATCCTTCCTTGTATTTGGTGTAGGGATCTTTCCCTGCAAGTGACATCTATATTTTATCAGCACTTGGTATGGATGGTATCCATAAAATGCTCAAAAATATATAACTTTAACATTTTTATCCATTTTGCGAAGCTGCTCGGCAAGAGATTCCATCAGCTTCATTTTCCGCTCCACGCCCAGTCCTTCATTCTCGCTGTAGCCGGCATTCATGGCGCTGCCGATGAAGATGTTGATGTCCGTGGCCTCTTCAAATAGCAGCTGGGCAATCTGGGAAGCGCCGTCCCACTGGTAGCACCAGCGGAAGTATTCCTGGTTTGCATGCAGATAGTCATTGGCATATTCGGATACTTTGCGGAGTGTCAGCTGGCCTTCCGTGACCAGATCGATTCCTTCGATCCGGGAGGTCGGCGGCAGTTCCTTGTTGACATCGTCCTCGCCGGCCAGCACTTCCCGCTTTAAATGACGGGCAACAACTTTGGCCGTGGTTCCGCCGCAGACGATATGCTTGCCTTCCTTGCTTAAGAAGAGGGAAACCATGCGGTCATCGTCGTATTCATGGGCCGGAGGACCGACCATGACGGAGATTTGAGAGCGCAGGCGGATCTTCGTGACCGCGCAGCTGGTGTCGTCTCCCGGTTCATAGTTGTACATAACGTTGCAGCGGTCCACCAGTGTGGTAGCCAGTGCCTTGGCAGACATGTCTTTCTGATAGAGGTTCTCCATAAAACTCATGATCTGCGGCAGTTCCCAGTTGTAGTTTAAAGTTGGTCCCGTTCCGGCATGCAGTGTGCCGTCGCTCATCATGAAGATACAGTCATCCAGTTTTGCGTCAAAGGAGGCGATGTCGATCTTCTTATCGGCAATAATGAGGGATGTGTAGTCCGGAAGAAAGCTCTTGCCGGCGCGCATGAGGAAGGGGAGCGGGTTATCGTAGTTGTAAAGGGTGACGTGGCGGTTTTCCCGCACACAGCAGACAGAGAAGGTGCAGTAGGCAACCTGACGGTCCTGACAGACCGGCAGAGTGCTGATGACAGTACGGACGCAGTCTTCAATGTCCAGATTGTTGGCAATCATGGTAGACATAATGCGGGCAGTTAATGTGGAGAGGATATTGGCTTTGACGCCGCTTCCCATTCCGTCTGCCAGTACCATGACCTTGGTGTTTTCATCCGGTTCCACGATGGCGATGTTGTCACCGCACAGCATTTCCCCGACATGATTGACGGCCTGATAGGCACATTCGGTCTTCAGTCTAATCATGGTTCTTGATCGTATCCTTTAAGGAAGTCAGAGCAACTTTGGTCTGGGCGGCCGTTTCCCCCAACAGCGAAGCAATCTCATGGACTGTCATCATGTTCTTGCTTAAGACATCATCGGTAATGGACAGCGTCTTTTCCATTAATTCCTGCTGCTTCTGCTTGGCAACTTCTTCTTTGGTGATATCGCGCATGATGCAGATCAGTACGTTGAACTTGTCATCGTGCACGATGGTGTTTTCCACGTAGCGGTCATATTCACTGAGGTATTCCTTCTTGGCAAAGACGCTCTTTCCGTCCAAAGCATCCAGATAGTCAAACGGATCCAGGATGGAAACGACCTGGGTCTTGATGACATCCTGGGCCTTGATGTTGCCGACGATGTGGCACATCGTGTCGTTGATCAGTTGAATGTTGAGATCCTCATCCAATACCATGACACCGTTCGGGGTGTTGGAAACGATATTGTCGGAAAGGGAAGTGGCCTTTTCCATTAGGAACGGCAGACACATCTCTTCCTTGGCTTTGCCGCGGATGATCGCAATGGCTTTCTCACGGCAGGAGTCGTAGCCGCAGCTGCCGCAGTTCAGACGTTTGCGCGGATCCTTTTTGCCCATGCGGATGAGTGTTTCCTCAATCTGGCTCTCTTCCGGCATCGGAAGGTGCACGCTGTCGTCCACATAGACGTGCTTGATCTCCTTGGTGGTGGCTGTGAAGTCGAAGTCTTCCTTGCCGGCGAAGCGGTTGACGCTTAAGGTACCGGTAACGATGCTCTGCTGCTTCTTGACGATGATCGGTCCGTTGACGCAGCTGCCGTGGCAGGTGCTCATCTCAATGAAACACTTATGGATCTTGCCTTCCCGGATATCCTCCAGGGTGCGGATGACTTCTTCCGTGCCGTCAATGGCCATGTAGCTGAAGGCCGGATTGGCTTTCTTCATGGTGCGTAAGACGCCTCCGGTCGTCGGGAACAGGCGGGCTTTGGATTTTTCGATGGCTTCCTTGGAAGTCACTTCTTCAATGGCTTCGTTTTTCTCGCTCAGCCAGCGGTCAAGCTCTTCAAAGGTCAATACGGCATCGATATATTCCGGGTGACGGTCGGCTTCGTCTTTCTTGGCAATGCACGGTCCGATGAAGACGACTTTGGCGTCATTGCCGTAGCGCTTTTTGATATCCAGCCCGTGCGCCTGCATCGGGGAAAGCACATCCGCCAGATACGGCAGGCAGTCCGGATAGTAGCGCTTGATTAATGTATTTACGGAGTGACAGCAGGAGGAGATGATAATGTCATGATCGTCATCCAGCATCTCATCGTAGGCGGATTTGACAATGGTGGCACCCACTGCCGTCTCTTCCACGTCTGTAAACCCCAGCTTCTGCAGAGCCTTGCGCATGGTGGTGATGTCCGCTTCCGGATAGTAGGCAATAAAGCTCGGTGCTAAAGAGACAAAAACCTTTTCGCTGTACCGTATGAGTCCATGCACTTTCTCCAGATCGTTCCGGATGACTTTCAGATCCTGCGGGCAGACGTTGTAACAGGTGCCGCAGAGGATGCAGTCCTCATGAATGATGGAGGCACGGTCATTTTCAAAGGAAATGGCCTTGATCGGGCAGTGACGGATACATTTGTAGCAGTTCTTGCAGTCACTGGTATTGCTGATAAGACAGTAATTCATAGATAGCTCCTTCCGTATGCATATTCAAAGAAAAAAGGATGCAGCGTTGGGATCATTTCCCTTCTTCTGCATCCGGATCGTTTTCGTTTTCCGCTTCATCCTGTTTGGCCAGCTTCTGGGACAGAATGGCGAGGGAAGCAGCAAGGTCGAGATTCTCCACAATGATTCCTTCCGGAACCTCCAGATGCACCGGGGCAAAATTCCATATGGCCCGGATCCCGCAGCGGACCAAGGTGTCCACCACGGACTGCGTCTCATTGGCCGGAAGGGTGATGATGGCGATGCGGACATTCAGACGCGGAATCAGATTTTCCATCTTCTCGGAGGAGAAGACCGTTTTGCCGTGGATCTTCTGTCCGATCATGGCAGGGTTGTTATCGAAGCCTGCGATGATATGAATGCCGTATTTCTCAAAGCCCTGATAGTTCAAAAAGGCGGTTCCCAGATGACCGACACCGATGATGACGGCATCCTTGGTATTGTGGTAGCCCAGGAAGGATTCAATGGAGTCCATCATGTCCTGAACATCACGTCCGGTTTTCGGTTTTCCCTTGGAGACGCTGATGGCCTGGAAATCTTTCCGGATCTGATCTTCGGAGCAATGGAAAACAGAGGCAAGGGCCGGCGAAGAAATCGTGCGGACGCCTTCGTCTCTCAACTTCTTTAAATAGGAAAGGTATCTCGGGTACCGTTCCAGCTGGTTTTCCGTTACACTCATGACTGTCTTCATTGAAGTTTTCCTGATTATAATCATTTTCCCATACTTTGACGCCAGACTCAAGAGAAGCCGGACTCAGTTACGGGAAAGTTGCCTGCTTAAGACGATCAGGCGGATCTCTTCCTTAAAATCCGGAGTGCCGTCGGCGTTGAAACCTTCCTGCTCATAGGATTGCATGTCATGCCCGTAGGAAGCTAAAGGTCCGTGATTGGTATACCCGAGCGCTTCATAGACTTCAGCGGCATGCGGAGCGGTGGAGTAGGTGATGACGTTGATCATCTGTACTTCCGGATAGTGTGCGGCGATAAACGCTTCGATCTCCTTTAAGAAAGCCGCTTCCTTTTCCGTGTTACAAAGGGAAGGATGTAACGTGAAGGAAAGGGCGGCAATCTCCGGCCTGATGCGGTTGTTGACGGCAAAAAAGCCGCACAGGATTTCTCCCTCATGCAAAGCAAAGTAACTGTCATTGCGGTAAGCTTCCTGCAAAAGGAAGTATTCGTTTTCCGTCCCGTGTTCCACGCTTGTCCAGCAATAGTCCTCAGGATACTCCCAGGAAGCGATTGCTTCAGCTTCCCTTTGCGTCAGTGGTTTGATTTCCGTCATATCAGATCTGCTCCTTTTTGAGATAGGCCAGAGCGTCGCGGATGATTCTGGCATGGTCAAATGCCAGATCCTCTTCGCTCAGTGTTAAATTAGCGTTTTGTAAAGTAAGCGTTCCGTTTGTATTTGTGACATGGAACCATTCGGCCTTAAGCGCATCATCCCCGGCCTGAACCGTGATCTCCTGTTCGGAGATCTCTTTCAGATAGGCAACGGAGACGATCCAGCCGCGCGGATCCCGGTTCGGCGCGGAATAGACATTCAGCAGGGTGAGGGCGTCGGCTGTGACACCTGTTTCTTCCTGCAGCTCGCGTTTGGCAGTCTCCATTGTTTCTTCCTTCGCATTGGCAAAGCCGCCCGGCAGTGCCCAATGGTGCAGGAAGGGGTGGTTTCGGCGGTAAACCATCAAAAGACCGCGCTCGGAAATGATCAGAATGTCTGCGGTCAGAGACGGTTTGGGATATTTGTCAGGATCATAACGGAGGAGATATTCCTCCTCCGTTAATCCTTTTTCGTCTCTGAGATTATTCTTAGAAATCGACTTCAGTGTCATAGTAACAACACTTCAGAAGTTTTTCCATTTCTTCCTGGCTCGGCTGACGCGGGTTGGATCCTGTACATGCGTCGGCAATTGCGTTCTTGGCAATTTCCGGCAGTCTTTCTAAGAAGACTTCTTCCGGAACGAAGCCCTGTTCTGTCGGGTAGGAATCGGCACCGTAGTTCTTAATGCAGTGCGGGATGTTGAGCTTATCGTTCATGTCTCTGCAGAACTTGATCAGGGAAGCAACTTTTTCATCGTCTGTTGTTCCTTCCAAATGCATGTAGTCAGCGATGACACCGTATCTCTTCTTTGCTGTTTCATCTTTGGCATTGAAGGCGATGACCTTTGGCAGATACATGGCGTTGGCAGCACCGTGGATGATGTGTGCACCGTAGTCCTGGAAGATGGCACCTGTCTTGTGAGCCATGGAGTGGACGATACCCAGTAAGGCGTTGGAGAAAGCCATACCGGCTAAGCACTGTGCATTGTGCATTCTGTCTCTGGCAGCCATGTCACCGTTGTAGGAATCGACTAAGTCTCTCTGGATCATTTCGATAGCGTGGATTGCTAAAGGATCCGTGTAGTCGCAGTTTGCTGTGGAGACATAAGCTTCGATAGCATGTGTTAATGCGTCCATACCTGTGTGAGCAACCAGTTTCTTCGGCATTGTTTCTGCCAGATCCGGGTCAACGATGGCGATATCCGGTGTGATTTCGAAGTCAGCGATCGGATATTTGATGCCTTTTTTGTAGTCAGTGATGATGGAGAAAGCCGTAACTTCCGTAGCTGTTCCGGATGTGGAGGAGACTGCTACGAATTTTGCTTTGTGACGTAATTCCGGAATACCGAAGACTTTGCACATATCTTCAAATGTGCAGTTCGGATATTCATATTTGATCCACATTGCTTTCGCAGCATCGATTGGGGAACCGCCGCCGATCGCAACGATCCAGTCCGGTTCAAATTCCAGCATCTTTTCCGCGCCACGCATGACTGTGTCAACGGACGGGTCGGATTCGATACCTTCGAATAAAGCAACTTCCATACCTGCTTCTTTCAGGTAGTTGACAGCTCTGTCCAGGAAGCCGAAGCGCTTCATGGATCCGCCGCCCACGCAGATGATCGCTTTCTTTCCTTTTAAGGTCTTTAATGTTTCCAAAGAACCTTTTCCATGATAAACATCTCTTGGCAGTGTAAATCTAGCCATAATTAATAGTCCTCCTTTGATGATATCACTCATTTTATATCATACTTCCGCTCTTATATCAATAATTATTTATTGATAAAACAATACTGATAAGAACGGAACAAAAGAAAAGGCCTGCCGCGGGGCAGGCCTCTTTGCCTATTTCTTGATTTCGTTGAATCCTTCTCTGGCTGCATAAGTTGTATGTAACAGCTCATGTGCCTTGTGGGAATTCGGTTCGCCCAGATACTTCTGATAGAGTTCCTGGATCTGCGGGTTGTTGTGCGACTGACGGATCGTCTGGCGTTCGTCTTCGGAGTAGAGGGCTTTGGCTCTCTTTTCCTTGTAGATGTCCAGAATGTTATCCGGTTCGTTCGGCAGGAAGCAGCTGCGGACATATGGCTGACCGCCGCCGTTGATGCATCCGCCCGGACAGCCCATGATTTCGATGAACTGATATTTGGACTTGCCTTCACGGATCTCATCTAACAGGACTTTCGCACTCTTCATACCGGAAGCGATGGCAACATTGACCACTGTTCCGTTGATGTCGATGGCAGCTTCACGGATACCGGCATCATGTCCGCGGACTTCCGTGAATTCGACTTTGCCGTATTCCTTGCCGGTCAGCTTGTAGTAGACCGTACGTAAGGCAGCTTCCATAACACCGCCTGTGACACCGAAGATAACACCGGCGCCTGTGTAGTCGCCCATGATATCCTGATCCCATTCTTCATCCGGTAAACGGTTGAATAAGATACCGCTTCTCTTGATCATTCTGGCGAGTTCTCTTGTGGTGATGACAGCATCGACATCGTCGATTCCGTTCACTTTTTCCTGTTCTCTCTGACGTTCAAACTTCTTGGCCACACACGGCATCACGCTGACAACGAAGATATCCTTCGGGTCAATGCCTTTTTCCTGTGCCCAGTAGGATTTGATGATGGCACCCTGCATCTGGTGCGGGGATTTGCAGGAGGACAGATGGTCTAAGAGATCACCGTAGTTGTATTCGGCATAGTTGACCCAGCCCGGGGAGCAGGATGTGATCATCGGGAGGACTCCGCCTTCCGTGATCCGGTGCAATAATTCCGTTCCTTCTTCCATGATGGTTAAGTCTGCGCCGAAGTTGACGTCGTAGACACGTTCGAAGCCCAGTCTGCGTAAGGCAGCAATCATCTTGCCTGTGACCGGAGTTCCGATCGGATAGCCGAATTCTTCGCCAAGTGCTGCACGGACGGCCGGAGCTGCCTGAACGATGACATGCTTGCCCTGACGGAATGCTTCGTCGACCTTATCGATTTCGGAGTGTTCCATTAAGGCGCCTGTCGGACAGACATTCACGCACTGACCGCACTGGATACATGGGGAATCGGCAAAGCTTCTGTTCTGAGCCGGGGAGACAAATGTCTTGAATCCGCGGTTTTCAAAGCCCAGAATACCTAAGCCGTGAGCGTTGGAGCAGCGGGCAATACATCTGCCGCACAGGATACATTTGGAAGTATCGCGGACTAAGCCCGGTGCTAAAACGTCAATGTATGTTTCGGAATGAACGCCCTGGAATGCGCCTTCACGGGCACCCGTGATGTTGGCGACACGTAACAGTTCGCAATGACCGTTCTTGTCGCACTGCTGGCAGTTCATATTGTGGTTGGAAAGTAATAATTCCACACTTCTTCTTCTGGCTTCCGTGGCCTTCGGAGTGGAAATACGGATCTCCATTCCTTCGGATACCGGATAGACGCAGCTGGCAACTAAGCCTCTGGCACCGGTTGCTTCAACTAAGCAGACACGGCAGGAGCCCTGGTTGCATTCTCCGTGGTTGAACGCACAGAGGGATGGAATCTCATAACCGCAGGCTTTTGCAGCTTCCAGGATGGTTAAACCGGATTCGACCTGGTAGGAGACACCTTCAATTTTGATATTAACTAAAGACATGACCATTCCTCCTATTTCTTTTCAATTGCGCCGAACTTACAAGTACTCTGGCAGGATCCGCACTTGACGCACTTGCTGGAATCGATATGCATCGAAGCAAGCTTGTGACCCGGTGCGATGTAATCTGTTCTGGTAATGCAGCTCGCCGGACAGTTTCTGGCACACATGCCGCAGCCGATACACTTGTCAGGATCGATATGGTATTCCATCAGGTTCTTACAGACATGTGCCGGACATTTCTTGTCGACGATATGAGCAATGTATTCATCTCTGAAGTGAGCGATCGTGGAGTTGATCGGGTTGGCTGCTGTCTGACCTAAAGCACACAGGGAGTTGCTCTTGACTGTCTGGGAGAGTTCTTCCAGTTCCTTGAGGTCTTCCATGGTACCCTTGCCGTCCGTGATACGGGTTAAGATCTCCAGCATTCTCTTGGTACCGATACGGCACGGTGTACATTTGCCGCAGGATTCATCGCAGATGAATTCCATGTAGAACTTGGCAATGTTGACCATACAGTTGTCTTCGTCCATAACGATGGCGCCGCCGGATCCCATCATGGAACCCTTCTTGACCAGGTTGTCGAAGTCGATCGGTTCGTCGAGATATTCTTCCGTTAAGCATCCGCCGGACGGACCGCCGGTCTGAATGGCCTTGAATTTCTTGCCGTTCGGAATACCGCCGCCGATATCGTAAATGAGTTCTCTTAATGTTGTTCCCATCGGGACTTCCACTAAGCCGACGTTGTTGACTTTACCGCCTAAGGCGAATACCTTGGTGCCCTTGGAGCCTTCCGTACCGACCTTGGCGAATTCTTCGTAGCCGTTACGTAAGATGAAAGGTACACATGCCAATGTTTCAACGTTGTTGACGCAGGTTGGTTTGCCCCATAAACCCTTGACTGCCGGGAACGGCGGTCTCGGTCTTGGCATACCGCGCTTGCCTTCGATGGAGTTCAGAAGAGCTGTTTCTTCACCGCAGACGAATGCACCGGCGCCTAAACGGATATGACAGTTGAAGTTGAAGCCCGTACCCAGGATGTTTTCTCCTAAGAGGCCTTCTTCTCTGGCCTGTTTAATGGCCAGTCTTAAACGCTTGACTGCGATCGGATATTCCGCACGGACATAGAAGTAACCTTCGGATGCGCCATAGGCGTAACCGGCGATCATCATACCTTCGACGACAGCTAACGGGTTGCCTTCGAGAATGGAACGGTCCATGAATGCACCCGGGTCGCCCTCGTCACCGTTACAGACAACGTATTTCTGGTCAGCCTGGACATTGTAGGCAAACTGCCATTTTCTTCCTGTCGGGAAGCCGCCGCCGCCACGTCCGCGTAAACCGGATTTTGTGACTTCGTCGATAACTTCCTGCGGAGTCATGGAGAGAGCTCTGCGCAGACCCTGGAAGGCACCCATGCCTAAGGCTTCCTGGATGTTTTCCGGATTGATGACGCCGCAGCCGTGTAAGGCAACACGTCTCTGCTTCTTGTAGAAGTTGATCTCATCCTGTTTTTTGACTTTTTCCTTGGTGACAGGATCAACGTATAATAAACGTTCCACGATTGTGTTGTTGCGGATGTCGGATTCGACGATCTCATCGACATCGTCGATCTTGACCATGCGGTAGAGTGTATCTTCCGGATAGATCTTGACGAACGGACCCTGCGAGCAGAAACCGAAGCAGCCAACAATGTTGACCGTTGCCCGATCTTCGAGTCCTTTTTCCTTTAATACTTCCTCAAATCTGGCTTTGATCTCATCGGAATGAGAGGAAAGACAGCCGGTACCACCGCAGAGGACGATGTGACGTTTGCCGTCATTGCCCTGGATCTTGTCGTCCAGGCACTTGGTACAGACGTTGACTCTTTCGTTTAACTGTTCAACGGAGTTAATCATGCAGCGGCACCTTCCTTTGCTTTGAGTTCATTGATAATTGCCGGAATCTTGTCTACCGATACTTTTGGATAAACCGTGCCGTTGATGCTGACTGCCGGTGCGATACCGCAGGCGCCGATACAACGTAAGGCATCCAGAGTAAATAAACCGTCTTCCGTAGTTTCACCAGGCTGAATCTTTAACAGTTCGGAGAACTTGTCGATGACCTGCTGAGCACCTTTGACATAGCATGCCGTACCGAGGCAGCATCCTACGACGTATTTTCCCTTCGGTGTCAGGGAGAAGAAGGAATAGAATGTCACGACACCGTAGATTTCCGCAACGGAAATGTTGGTTTCCTTGGACACTAACTCCTGTACTTCTAACGGAATGTAGCCGTACTCGTTCTGAATATCACTTAAGATCATCATTAAAGGAGTTTTTTCGTCCTTGTAACGAGCGCAGATCTCGGTGATTTTCTTAACAGCACTTTCACTAAGTTTTGCCATAAAAATCTTCCCTTTCTATACTTCTTATAACTACATAATGAATCAGTTATATTATAGAAGAAACAAGGACAAAATAAAAGAACGCGTGAGTGAATTCACGCGTGAAATGTATTCATAAACGTATGATTTTTGCGCCGAGTGCTTCCGCTTCCTTTTCCGAATGCGTGGAAACGACGGTCGGCTTCTTCTGCGCAAGGATCAGCTTTGCCATCTTCCGCATCAGTTCCTCATCCATTCCGTTAAACGGCTCATCCAAGAGCAGGGCATCGGAGTCGATCAGAAGGGCTCTCGCCAGAGCGACGCGGCGCTTCATGCCGCCGGAGAGTTCCTCAATATTCTGATTCCCGTCAATTCCGATCTCCTCTAAAAGCTCCTCAATCCGCTTTCTGTCCTTGGAGACGATCTCCAGGTTCCTGCGGACGTTAAACCACGGTAAGAGGCGGTCTTCCTGAAAGAGGATGGCCGGACGCTTGAAGGGGTTTTTGACCTCTCCCTTTTGCGGTGCTTTGAGATTTGCCAGCATGTGCAAAAGTGTCGTTTTTCCGATACCGGAAGGAGACATGATGCAGATGACGGAATCATCAATGCGGAAGGAGAAGTTTTCAAAGATGACTTTCTCTCCATACCGGAAGGTGATGTTATTTAATTCCATAGTTCTCACCGCCTTTTTGCGCTGAGCGCAGCGAAGAGGGCACGGATGCCTTTTTCAATGCATAGGCTCAGCAGGATGACACACAGCGTCCAGGCAAACAGTTCCGCCGTCTCCAGGTAGACTTTCGCATTGTGAAGACGGGTCCCGATGGCCAAAGACGGCTGGGACAGGACTTCCGCGGCAATTCCGCTTTTCCAGGAGAGCCCCATGGCACTGAGGCAGCCCGAGAGGAAGGCGGGAGTGATGGCCGGAAGATAGATGTAGCGCAGCATATCCCGGTAGTTCAGATAGTAGGCCCTGCCCATTTCCAACAGGTTGGGATCAATGGCCTCATAGGCTTCATTCAGATTCTGCCAGACGATCGGGATGACCATCAGCATGCTGATGAGAACCGGTACGCGGGCCTTACCCATCCATAGTAAAGCCAGGATGATAAATGAAGCAACCGGAGTGGCCCGCATGACCTGGATCATCGGAGCAATGATGCTTTTGGCAAGCGGCGAAGAACAGGTCAGATAGGCTAAAAGACCGGAAGCGAGAATGCCCAGAAGGTATCCCGAAAGGATACGGACCAGGGTGATCAGCGTATTCTTCCAGAAGACAGGAGTAACAATCAGGCGCAAAAGCACCTGCAACACGTCAAGCGGAGAAGGCAGAATAAGTGCCTTACCGATCAGCATGGCGGCGATTTGCCACACGGCAAGCCAGAAAAGAAGCGCTACGGCTCCTTTTCTGAAACTGTTCATGATTTTATTTCTGTTACTCTGCCGGGTAGAAGTCATCCTGCGGTAACTTTCCTCCGATGGACTTCGGATCGGCTTCGAATAAAACGTTGTAGTAACCTTCAATGGCCGGACGGATATCCGCACCCTTGACGAAGATCAGATTGGCATCCGGAATCGCTTTGGTGGCGATGGCGGCAGCCGGAACGATTTCAAACTTTTCGCACAGTGCACCGGCATCGGCGGCATTGTTCTTGACGTAGTTGATGGATTCTTCATATTCCGCTAAGAAGTTGGCAACAGCTTCCGGATGTTCCTTTAAGAAGTCCTTGCGGACCACAACACAGCCCATCGTCAGCATGGAACCGTTGTTCAGCTTATCCCATTCCTCGGAGAGGTTGAGAGCAACGCGCATGTCGGCGTTTTTGACTAAGACTGTTGTGACAGCCGGAACCGGCAGCATGCAGACGTCCACTTCACCGCTGGCGGCCTTGGTTGTCAGCTCAGCGCTGTCCAGGAATTCCACCGTGACATCTTCTCCGACCGTTAAGCCGTTCTGGGCTAAGAGGTAGTTTAAGACATATTCCGGGTTGGCACCCTGACCTGTGGCATAGATGGTCTTGCCTTTTAAATCACCCCAGGAAGCAACCGTGTTGCCTTTTTCCAGGATGTATAAGACACCGGCTGTGTTTAATGCAAGGATCTGAACCTGACCTTCGGTCTTGTTGTAAAGGGCGCTGGCGGCGTTGGTTGGAACCGCTGCGATATCCAGCTGGTTGGAAACGACGGCCGCAATGATATTCTGGGCGTCGGCTTCCAGTGTGACTTCATATTTATTCTTGGCAGCATCGTTGGCGTTCTGCTCTAAAAGATAGGAGGCACCGATGCCTGTCGGGCCCTTTAAGATACCGAAGCGGACAACTTCCTTTTCTTTCGGTGTCGTTTCTTCCTGCTCTTGTTTTTGCGGCGCGGCACAGGCAGTTAAGAGGCATAAGAGCACTGCCATAACGAGGATAAATTTCTTTTTCATGTGTTTCTCCTTAATCCTGATATTCTTTCAGTCGCTGAGGGTCCAGCAAAGTGACCGTCTTGCCGTCCCGCTTGATAATCTTCTTCTCCTCCAGCTCGCTGAGCGTGCGGTAGAGGGAGGCGCGGGAGATGTTGAGGTTCCTGGCCAGAGTGGCATAGGAGAACGGCAGCTTGTAACCGGTGAGAAGCGGCTCTTCCAGGCGCAGCAGATACTGGATCAGGCTGTCTTTGGAAGAGGAAGAACCCAGCAGGGAGATCTTCCCGTTCAGAAAGTGAATGCGCTCGCCCAGAAAGCGGATGTAGTTCATCGCAAACTGCGGAATGGTGCGGATGCACTGCTCTACTAAGCTCTCTTCAAAGTAGAGAAGGGAGACGTCGCTGAGTGCTGTGATGCGGCTGACGTAGTAGTGTTCGGAATTGAACAGTGCGGCAACACCGAAAAAGCTTCCGGAGGAAAGGGTACGCATCTGATAGCTGGTCGATGTGATGCAGGCCGTTCCCTGAATCAGAAAGACCAGACAGCGCTTGTACTTTTCCGGCTGGAAGATGACCTCATCCTTCTTGCAGGTCGCAAAGGAGACGCGCGGATCGCTCAGGATCGCTTCGATCTCGTCTGCACCGATGCCTTCAAACAGAGGCGTTTTCTGAATGCTTTTGATAATTCGGTTTTCGATCTTTTCCATAGAACCCTCAAAACTGTCTCAAATGATACAGTTTGACCGTATTCATTATGCGGTGTAACGTCAGGAATGTCAATTGAAATCCTCTGAAATCTTCGCTTTTGAAAATGAAATCATTATAATAGAGGTGAATTGTGAGGAATACGGTATGAAACAGGTGACATTCTATTACGTCCGTCACGGACAGACGCTCTTTAACCGGCTGGGCCGGATGCAGGGAAGATGCGATTCGCCATTAACGGAAAAGGGCATTCAGGATGCCTGCAAAGCGAAAGAAGCTCTAAAGGATGTCGACTTTGCGAATGCCTATACCTCCACCAGCGAGCGCTGCATCGATACATCCAACATCATCCTGGAAGGAAAGAATGTGCCTCTACATTATGAAAAGGACTTAAAGGAGTACAACTTCGGGATTCTGGAAGGGATGAAGATCTTCGACCATCTGGATCTGATCGACCCGATCCGCTTCCATACCTTCGACTGGACGGAATACGAAGGGGAAAACTATGAAATGGTGCTGAAACGCATCAAGGGCATCTGGGACAGAATCTATGAAGAGAATGAGGACGGGGCGAATGTGCTTCTGGTCTCGCACGGTTCGGTCTTCATGCATATGATCGACGGCATCTTCCATTTAAATAAGGAAAAATACCTGTCTATGGCGGTCAATAACAACGGGGTACGGATGCCGGTGCCAAACGGATACGTGGGCATCTTTACCTGCAAAGACGGCGTATACGAGCTGCAGTATCTGACGCAGCGGCCGGATGATTTTTTAAGAAAACTGAAAGAAGAGTAAATTCACGGAAATCCCGTGAATTTTTTTTCGCTTTGTGAGGAGTTTTTTCCTTTTCCTATTTATATAGAGAGTGTAAATGCCGAAACATGTCTGTCCGAGATGTCTGAATGAAGATCCGAAGTATTTCTACCGGGGCTCCAAAGGGGTCTATTGCCGTCGCTGCATTGCCTACGGAAGAGTTCTTGTGGACGATACGTTCGGAGAAGAAAAAGAGGAAGTTCCGCTTGAGGTCGATGCCGAATATCATCTCGATTTCGAACTGACCAAAGAGCAGAAGGAACTCAGCCATGAATTGATGTTAAAGGCACAGAAGGAAGACGTGCTGGTGCATGCCGTGACCGGGGCCGGGAAGACGGAACTGGTGATGGAGACGATCCGGGAATTCCTGAATCAGGGCAAACGGGTCGGGATCGCCATTCCGCGCCGTCAGGTGGTCGTGGAGATCGGTGAGCGCATGGCGAAGGCATTTACAAAACTACATGTTGTCTATGTATGCGGCGGTCACAGCGAGGAAAAGGAGGGAGATTTGATTGTCTGTACCACGCACCAGTTATACCGGTACTATCAATACTTTGATTTACTGATACTGGATGAACCGGATGCCTTTCCGTATAAAGGCAATGAGGTATTGCAGGGTATTGTCCGTACCAGCTGCAAGGGCCATCTGGTGGCACTTACGGCAACACCGGACGAATCGTTACAGTCTCTGAGCACGCTCACGCTGTTTAAGCGCCCGCATCATCATCCCCTTGTTGTGCCTAAAATCCTTCTTCTGCCGACCTTCGCACAGATAATTTACTTAACATACGTTATCCAGGGACTGGAGAGGGTTTTGATCTTTGTACCTACACGCAAATTCGCAAAGAAACTGGGAAAGTTTCTGAAGCTGCCTTACTTTACTTCGGAAACGGAACATAAGGATGAGATGATCCGCGCGCTGAAAAGCGGAGAGATCAGAGCTTTGATCACCACAACGGTTTTAGAGAGAGGAGTAACGTTTTCCAATGTCTCTGTGATCATTTTACAGGCCGATCACAGCGTATTCGATAAAGCCAGCATGATACAGATTGCCGGACGCGTCGGACGGGACCCGAAATACCCGACAGGAGAATGTCTGTTTTTATGTCGCAAACGAAGTTTTTCAGCGGAAGAAGCGAAGAAGGAAATCATGCGGATGAATGCCTGATCTGTTTCAGGAAAAAGCAAACCACGGGAAATCTCTTTTCACTCTTACGGGATGACGATCCCATCTGCGCGGACTGTCGATCCAAATTATTACGCAGAAACAGGACGGTGTATCTGAAGGATCTGAAATGCCGGATCCTCTACGAGTACAACGATGCCTTTTCTGCCTTGCTGATTCAGTACAAGGAACTCTGTGATGAGGCACTCTACCCCGTCTTTCTGAGTCCGGACGCGGAAAAACTGAAAAAGCGCTATCGCGGTTACACCCTTGTGTGCCCTCCCAGCAGTGAGAAGAAACGGCGGGAGAGAGGGTTTGACCACGTGGAAAAGATGTTCTCCGTGTTATCTTTACCGATTCTTTCACCTTTCTATAAGGTGGACGACTTCTCCCAGAAAAAGGGAGGGAAAATTGCCCGGCAGCACGTCGGGACGCATATCAGACTTCAGCAGGACGCTCAGCTACCCGAGACCCCGATCCTGCTGATCGACGATGTCGTGACCAGCGGAAACACGCTTTTGAGCTGCTATGAACTCTTAAAAAAGGAGGGAAGAGAGATCGAAGCGCTGTGTGTGAGCGGCAGTCATACCTATTTTGAATAAATGTACAAAATCTGGTATGTTAGACCTTCCGGGTGCGTTTTATGTCCATATACCTCAAAAAAGTGCTATAGTTTTTTTAAGGTCGTAGACTTTTAGGGGAAGGTTTTAAAAAGATGATTGGTAAAGTAAAAAAGTTTAACAAGGACAAGGGCTTTGGATTCATCGTTATCGATGATGACAGAGACGTCTTCTTCCATTTCTCTCAGTTAGTCATGGAAGGCTTCAAAACCATTGAAGACGGTGCCGAAGTTGAATTCGATCTGGTTGAAACAGAACGCGGATTACAGGCACATCACATTGTTAAAAAATAACAGGTAAAAGCGACGCAGGTCGCTTTTTCTTTTCTTAATTTTAAATATCAAGTATAATGAAACTGTTTATAAAGGAGATGTTTTTGTAATGGCAAACTTTTTAACAAAGCTGTTCAATTACGATGAGCGAAGATTAAGGGAGATCAGAAAGATTGCGGATAAGGTCGATGAACTCGCACCGAAGATGTCCGCGATGGATGAAGAGGAACTGAAAGCGCAGACTGCGAAACTCAAGGGACGTCTGGCCAACGGTGAAACGCTGGATGACATCCTGCCGGAAGCGTATGCCACGGTCAGGGAAGCTGCGAAGCGTGTCATCGGTGAGTATCCTTACTATGTTCAGATCGTAGGTGCCATTGTTCTCCATCAGGGCGATATTGCCGAAATGAAAACCGGTGAAGGTAAAACTTTAACCTCCGTCATGCCGGTTTATCTGAATGCCCTGGAAGGAAAGGGTGTCCATGTGGTCACGGTCAACGAATACCTGGCGGGACGTGACGCGAAATGGATGGGTCAGATCCACGAATATCTGGGACTGACGGTCGGGCTCAACTTACGGGCCATGACTCCTGCCATGAAACGGAAAGCCTATGAATGCGATATCACATATACGACCAACTCGGAAGTCGGCTTTGACTATCTGCGTGACAACATGGTCACCAACGTCAAAGACCGCGTTCTGCGTCCGCTGAATTTTGCGCTCGTGGACGAGGTGGACTCCATCCTCATCGACGAGAGCCGTACTCCGCTGATCATCAGCGGCGGCCAGAAGAAAACAGCAAACCTCTATATTCAGAGCGACCGGCTGGTGAAGCGGATGGAAGAGAATGTCGACTATGAAGTCGATATCAAATCCAAGACGGTTTCCTTACTGGAGCCGGGCGTCGACAAGGCGGAGGCAGCCTTCCATATCGACAACCTTTACGATCTGGAAAATACGAACTATGTTCACCATATCAACATGGCTTTAAAAGCCAACTATATCATGACCAGAGACGTCGAATACGTCGTGAAAGACAAGAAAGTCATCATCGTCGACCAGTTTACGGGCCGTATGATGGAAGGACGTCAGTATTCCGACGGTCTGCATCAGGCCATTGAGGCCAAGGAAAACGTTCCGATCAAGGAAGAAACGGTCACCATGGCCACGATCACCTATCAGAACTTCTTCCGTTTATATTCCAAGCTGGCCGGTATGACAGGTACGGCCAAGACGGAAGAGGAAGAATTCCTGGCAATCTACAACATGCGTGTCATGGAGATCCCGACCAACCGTCCGGTCATAAGAAAAGACTATCCGGATGCGGTCTATGGAACAAAGAAAGCCAAATTCCAGGCTTTGATTCAGGAAATTGAAGAAGTCCATGCGACGGGTCAGCCGATTCTGGTCGGCACGATCTCCGTTGAGGTTTCCGAGTTCCTGGATAAGTTATTAAATCAGAGAAAGATCCGTCATGAAGTCTTAAATGCGAAAAACCATGCCAGAGAAGCCGAGATCATCGCCAAGGCAGGTCAGAAGGGCGCCGTTACGATTGCGACGAACATGGCCGGCCGAGGAACGGACATCAAGCTGGGCGAAGGTGTGCGTGAGCTGGGCGGCTTAGCCGTCTTGGGCACGGAACATCATGACTCCCGCCGTATCGACAATCAGCTGCGCGGCCGTAGCGGACGTCAGGGCGACCCGGGCTATTCCCGCTTCTATGTCTCCGTACAGGATGAGCTGATGGTGCGCTTCAGCGGCGACCGTATGGAAGCACTCTTCCAGCAGCTCGGAGATGTGCCGGTGGAATCCAAGACGATCACCAAGGCCATCGCCTCCGCACAGAGACGGGTCGAAGGATACAACTTCGATATCCGGAAATCCCTGCTGGAATACGATGACGTCTTACGTCAGCAGAGAGAAATCATTTACGAACAGAGAAACTTCGTATTGGATCATGACGATGTCCGTCCGATCATCAAGGGCATGTTTGACAGAGTCGTGGAAAATATCGTGACCGGCAATATCGATCCGAACGATAAAAACCGCAAGGTGGATGTGAACGGCGTCCTGTCTTCCTTAAAGAAGATGTCGCTCTCGGAAGATGTCGTCACAAAGGATATGATCAGCGGCAAGAGTTCCGAAGATATGGTACCGCTCATTCAGGAAGCGGTCTGGAACTCCTATGTCAATAAGATCGCCAAAGTGGATGAAGAGATCAAGCCGATGGAAAAGGTCATGGTTCTGCGCATCATCGACAGAGCCTGGATCAACCACATCGACATGATGGATAAACTGAGATCCGGCATCGGCTTACGTTCCTATGCCCAGTCCAACCCGCTGCAGGCTTACGTGGAGGAAGGATACCAGATGTTCGAAGAGATGCTGTCGCATATCTCCGAAGAAGTCGTGGCCTTCTGTATCCGTCTGCAGATCAAGTATGAACAGGAGGAGGAAGAAGCATAATGGAACTGTATGAGATCCGCCAAAACCTGACAGAAACGAAAGGAAAGCTGATTCAGCTTGGTGACTCTCTTTGACTTCGCTCAGAAGGAGAAAAGAGTTAAGGAAATCAACAAATTAATGCTGGAAGAGGGATTCTGGAATGACCGCAAAAAGGCCCAGAGTCTCATCGACGAGGCAAACTCCCTGAAGGAGCTGATGGAAACCTATCAGGTCTTAACGGGAAATCTGAATGACTGCCTGGAAACGGCAGACCTGCTCAAGGAAGACTACGACGCCGAGATGGCGGCCCTTCTGGAAGAGGAATATCACGAATTCAACAAACAGTACGAGCAGTACGAAATGCTGGTGCTGTTATCCCATCCGTATGACAAGAACAATGCCATCATTGAACTGCATCCGGGTGCCGGCGGCACGGAGAGCCAGGACTGGGCGGAAATGCTGTACCGGATGTATACGCGCTGGGCGGAAAAGCACGGCTTCAAGGTCACGGTTCTGGACTACCAGGACGGGGATGAAGCCGGCATCAAATCCGTCTCCGCACTCATCAGCGGCAAGAATGCCTACGGTTACTTAAAAGGCGAGAAGGGCGTGCACCGCCTGGTGCGCATCTCCCCGTTTGACGCCTCCGGAAGAAGACACACGTCCTTTGCGGCGCTGGATGTCATGCCGGAATTTGACGATAAGATCGAGATCGAGATCAA
>Ga0256404_1005465_pt1 | contig 22423 bp, 20 predicted proteins | sample RumenRJG_01DNA_FD_185990 | JGI IMG/M metagenome (GOLD analysis project Ga0256404, IMG submission 185990) | Bovine rumen microbial communities from Lethbridge, Alberta, Canada - RJG_01 | ecosystem: Host-associated > Mammals > Digestive system > Stomach > Rumen | place: Canada: Alberta | collected...
CAGCAAACAAGATCCTTATGGAGGATGGAAAGGCAGTTGGTGTAGTTGCAGAGGGGGAGACAGGAAATACTGTCACCGTCAATGCCAAGGCTGTAATACTTGCTACAGGCGGATTTGGAGCGGACATGGACAGAGTTGTGAAGTACAGACCTGACCTTAAGGGCTTCGTATCCACAAATGCTGCAGGATCTCTCGGACAGGGTATCGACATGGCTACTGCAGAAGATGTAAAGGCCGACACTGTTGACCTTGATCAGATTCAGATTCATCCTACTGTAACAGTTGATGCTGACGGTAATGTACATCTCATCACAGAGGGTGTACGCGGTGACGGTGCCATCCTTGTAAACATGGAAGGTAAGAGATTCTTCGATGAAGTATCTACAAGAGATAAGGTTTCCGCTGCAGAAATCGAGCAGACAGATGGAAGCGCATGGCTCATTCTTGACCAGAAGATGCTGGATGCTTCAGCGGTTTGCGCAGGTTACTACAAGTCGGGTTATGCCGTAAAGGGTGAGACCTATGAGGAGCTCGCTGAGGCAATGGGTGTTCCTGCAGATGCATTTAAGGAGACAATGGAAGGCTGGGCAAAGATCTGGGCTGACAAGGCTGATCCTGAGTTCGGACGTACTTCATTTGCTGCAGATATAGATCTTTCTACAGCTCCTTTCTATGCTATCAAGGTTACACCGGGAATCCATCACACAATGGGTGGTCTTAAGATTAATCCGGCAGCTGAAGTTATCAATACAGACGGAAATGTTATTCCTGGACTTTTTGCAGCCGGTGAAGTGACCGGAGGAGTTCACGGTGCTAACCGTCTCGGCGGAAATGCAGTTGCAGATATCATCGTATTCGGAAGAATTGCAGGTGACAGTGCAGCGGCTTACGCAGGCTGATTCAATTACACTCCCGACTAAAGTCGGGAGTTTTTTTGTGTTTGACCCTCAAAATTTAAGAGGAAACAGGACCTTTTTCACTGTCTGATTTTTATGATCGGGATTTATCTCCGGCTTTTTCCGATTTAATAAAAATGAAAGAAATATTTAACTCGGATTAAAAATAAATAAAATGAAATTATTTTGAAAGAAAAGATGTATACAATATGTGCAAAATGTTAAAGTGAAAGTGTTTTATCGGGACAAATAGAGTCAAAACGTAAAATTATGTCAATTTTTGACTCTTAAGAATTTTCCGGACAGTTTAAAAGGGAAGGGAAAATCGAATTGACTTTGAATTAAGTCAAGTGTATGATACGTTCTTGTCTTAAACAGATGTGAAGGGTTTCAAAAGAGAAACCTGCCACGGATTGTCATTCTCGGGCTTTAGGCCACATTTAGTTGAGGATGATGTTTAATATTAGGAGGATAAAAATTATGAAGAAGTTAGTTATGATGACTGCATCAGCAGGACTTATGCTCGCACTCGCAGCTTGTGGTTCAACATCAGCACCAGAGGCTACAACAGCAGCAGCTACAACAGTAGCAGCTGAGGAGACAACAGCAGCAGCTGAGGAGACAACAGCAGCAGCTGAAGAGACAACAGCAGCAGCTGAGGAGACAACAGCAGCAGCTGAGGAGACAACTGCAGCAGCTGAGGAGACAACTGCAGCAGCTGAGGAGAAGGCTGAGGGTGAGACTCTTACAGGTACAGCTAAGGGCTTCGGCGGAGACGTTACTGTAACTCTTACAATGGACGGAGACAAGATCGTTGCAGCTTCTATCGAGGGCAAGGATGAGACTCCTACAGTTGGCGGTGCAGCACTTGAGGAGCTTGAGAAGAAGATCGTTGAGGCTGGTTCAGCTGATTTCGATGCTGTTTCAGGAGCAACAGTAACATCAACAGGTGTTCAGGATGCTGTAAAGGCAGCTCTTGCCAAGTAATCATAAGCTCATAGTTTTTTGAGAAATATTAATAGCGAAATATGCCCGGTTATATATCAGTTAAACCGGATATAACAAGGTAAGCAGGGATCCCTTTCGGAACAGCACTAAATGCCGTTATCCGAAAGGGATTTTTGCGTCCGGAAATATTAATAATATTTTCCGGGTTTATGCCTTGTTTACGAATGATTACTTTGGCATGATAAAAGAGAGACAATTTCCACAGGAAGTTGAATTAAAAAAGATGTTGGCTTTTGCTGTCTCGGATTTAATGGAATTTATATTCATGGAGGATGAATTATGAAGAAATATATAGTTGCAGCAGCTGCGGGTTTTGCGCTTACACTTGCTGCCTGTGGTATCAATGAGGTTCCGGATTCAACGACTCAGGCAGTTACAAAGGTGCCTTCTGAGGAGGAAAAAGAGGTAAGCGGAAGTGCCGAAGGCTTTGGAGGAACCATTACCGTCACCCTGAAGATGAAGGGCGATGATATAATTGAGGCTTCCATACTGGGAAATGATGAATCACCTGAAATAGGAGGAAAGGCTCTTTCAGAGCTTGAGAAGCAACTTGTAGAGAAGGACAGCTTTGATATCGACGGGGTATCCGGAGCCACATATACCTCTGAAGGTGTCAGAAATGCAACAAAGGATGCATTGGACCTCTTCCTTCCGGACAAGGAAGACTTGAAGATCGAGGCTGCCGAAACCAGATAATAAAAGCAGAGTTTTAAAGATGAAGTGTTCCAGCGGGTACTTCATCTTTTTTTGCGTTCATGAGCCTCTCGATTTGTTCACTGTAATTAGGTATAATGCTGTAAGCAGTCGGGGCAGCTCTCAAAGCCCCCGGGTCGTATCTCAGGTATAAGAGCCTCAGCTGTTTAACCGGGATATGATGACCTGAGTTTCTGACTTGCGTAAAATGGGTCAGACAGACTTTTCTTGATCATAGTATTTGGAGATATAAACCGGATGGTATTTAGTTCGACACTGTTCTTATTCTGTTTTCTGCCTGTTACACTTACAGGCTATTATATAAGCCATATCCTGGATAAAAAAGTTCTCGGAAGCCGGAAAGAATCAGGCAATTACTGGCTGCTCATTATGAGCGTTATCTTTTTTTCCTGGTCTCAGATAGGTTATCTTTGGATAATAGTTCTGAATATATTTATCAATTATATAGGTGCATGGTCTTTGGATCTCGAGAAGAAAAGACACGGCACGACAGTCGCTAAATGTATTCTGGCGCTGACGGTTGCCGCAAACCTTGCCATACTGTTTTACTATAAATATTATGATTTTACGGTTGAGACTCTAAACAGTCTATTCGGCATGGACATTCCCGTTCGAAACATCATTCTGCCTATAGGAATAAGTTTTTTTACATTTCAGGCCATGTCCTACACTATTGATGTTTACAGAGGGAAGGCCGGAGTCCAGAGGAATCCCTTAAAGCTGGCGCTTTATGTAATGCTGTTTCCACAGCTCATTGCCGGGCCTATAGTCCGTTATACCGATGTGGAAACAGAGATCGATGAGAGAAAAGTTAGCCTTGATGATTTTTATTCAGGAGCAGGGAGATTCATCAGGGGACTCGGCAAAAAGGCTCTGATTGCCAATACTATGGCAGTGACTGTGGACGGCATCTTTTCCCGGGGAGCAGAGAATAACACAGTGGCCATAGCATGGCTCGGGGCGGTGGCTTACGCTCTTCAGATATATTTTGATTTTTCGGGTTATTCCGATATGGCTATAGGACTGGGAAGGATGTTCGGATTCCATTTTCTTGAGAATTTTAATCTTCCGTACATCTCAAGGTCCGTCACAGAGTTCTGGAGAAGATGGCATATATCCCTTTCCACATGGTTTCGGGACTATGTTTATATCCCTCTGGGAGGAAACCGGCTGGGAACCCTTGTCACATACAGAAATCTCTTTATTATCTTCCTTCTGACTGGGATCTGGCACGGCGCCGCATGGCACTATGTTTTTTGGGGGATCTGGCATGGCATATTCATGCTCACAGAGCGTTTCCTGAGAAGCCGAAAGCACCGGTCAGGTACGTTTTTATGTGATATCTTAAGTCACGGATATACGCTATTTGTAGTCCTTACAGGCTGGATATTTTTCAGGGCCGATTCCCTGGCACAGGCATTCCGGTACTTAAAGACCATGTTCGGGAGAGGCCTGGGACCTGAGCCGGGATTCTCTGTCATGTGGTATCTTGACAGATGGACGGCTCTCATGCTTTTTGCGGGAATAATGTTATCGACGGGACTTCCGATAAAAGCAGCAGAGATGATAAGAGCGAAGTTTGAAGCTTGTTCAAAACTGCCTGTGTATGAAGCTTTGAGGGATATTTTACTTCTTGCGCTTCTTTTACTGTCATCAATGAGGATAGTGTCCGGAACCTACAATCCTTTCATATATTTTCAGTTCTGACAGAGCGGGACATGGCAGTTCTTATACCGGGCTGATACTCAGCTCACATCATGTATTTACAAGGGCGTTTTACTATAAATATGAATCTGAATACGAAAACAAAAATTCAAAAACTGATATTTGCACTGTCCTTCATGGCGGTCATTTCGGTTCCGCTTCTTAATTTGAACAGAGAGGATGGAGCTGTTTCCTACGATGAGAACAGATATCTTGCCGGAAAACCGGCTTTTCGGGATGGTGAGGGGAAAATCAACGAGGCATTTGCCGCTGATTTCGAAAACTGGATAAATGACAACATTGGATTCAGGACCCTTTTTGTAAAGGCCAATGCCGGTCTGCAGTACCATGTGTTCAAAAATCTTTCAGCCTCGGGTGCCGGAAGCTCTGACTATTATCTGGGACCTGATGGGGAGTTCAATTACGCCGAAAAGGAGATGCTCAGGGATTACCAGCATAAAAATCTTTACACTCAGGAGCAGCTGGATGAGCTCTCTTCAGCATATGAGAAAATCAGAGAGACATTGGAACAAAGGGGAATAAGCTACTATTATATGCAGTGCAGGGACAAGCACAGTATCTATCCCGAACAGTTCATGACATCCGTCTTTCAGTATGGAGATACTTCACTGGTGGATCAGGTAATGATGAACCTGAAGGCCAACACACGGGTGAAGGTTGTGGACACAACAGAGGTTCTCATGGAAGGGAAGGCAGAGTATGAAACCTTCGGAAGATATACGGATCCCTCCCACTGGACGGAAAGAGGTGCTTATTGTGCCTACAGGGACCTGATGGATAGCATTAACGCATCGGGAGAAAAATACCGGGTTCTTGATGTTCAGGACTATGACATATCATTGACGGATCAGGGAAGCACACTTTTCGGAGGTATCCATGAGGTGGATATGCAGGAGGATTTCCGTATAAAAAATCCTGAAGCGATCGAAGACGATACGATGATCACTCCGCTTGACGGAACGGGGCACAGGATATTTACCTGTGAAGAAGCCGGGAATGATGAGGTTGTACTCATCATAGGAGATTCCTACGTGGAGAACTATATACTTGATGATCTTGCGGAGAGCTTTAACAGAACGATTTTTGTGTGGGGAGACTACAGCTCCCGGTTTATGGAATTTATAGATCTCTATCAGCCGACCATAGTGATAAATGAGAATGCTGAGCGCTGCAGCTACAGATTCCCCATGATAGTGGATGTGGCAGCAGGGCTTGAGGGGTGAAGCCGTGGTATTTAAGGCTGCATACTGAAAAAAATTTTAGAGTCATTACCGGAATTGAGTTAATAGGACATGGTCCAAGGAGGAAAAAATGGATCTTTTTGAATATATGGCGGAGAAAAATAAAGAAGATGACGCGCCGCTTGCATCGAGACTTAGACCTGAGACCCTGGAAGAAGTAGTGGGTCAGGAACATATCATCGCACCGGGAAAGCTGCTTTACCGTGCCATAAAGGCGGATAAGCTGGGCTCCATAATTTTTTACGGACCACCCGGAACAGGAAAGACAACACTTGCAAAGGTAATTGCCCATACAACCAGTGCGGATTTTGAATCCGTAAACGCCACGGTGGCGGGAAAGAAGGATCTTGAGGATGTGGTGGCGAGAGCGAAGCAGAATCAGGGCGGCTATGGCAGGAAGACAATTCTTTTTGTGGATGAGATACATCGCTTTAACAAAGCCCAGCAGGACTATCTTCTGCCCCATGTGGAGGACGGAACTGTAACGCTTATTGGCGCAACTACGGAGAATCCATATTTTGAAGTCAACAGCGCTCTTATTTCCCGGTCGAGAATATTTGAGCTTCGTCCCCTTTCGGCTGAAAGCATCGGCACACTTATTGACAGGGCTCTTACAGATACAAAGAAAGGAGTGGGTTCCTTTCATGGCTATATAGATGAAGATGCCAGGGATTTTCTTTCACATACTGCGAATGGTGATGCCAGGGCCGCTCTCAATGCCATAGAGCTGGCGGTCCTTACAACAGACAGGGATCCGGACGGCCGCATTCATATAACCCTCCCCGTGGCAGCGGAATGTATACAGAAAAGAGCGGTGCGCTATGATAAGGACGGGGATAATCATTATGATACGATTTCTGCTTTTATCAAGTCCATGAGGGGCTCTGATCCGGATGCTGCGGTATACTATCTTGCCAGAATGCTGAAGGCAGGAGAGGATATAAAGTTCATAGCCCGCCGTATGGTTATCTGTGCGTCCGAGGATGTGGGCAATGCTGACCCCAGGGCACTGGTGGTGGCTACAAACGCCTTTCTCGCTGTAGAGCGTGTCGGCATGCCGGAGGCTCAGATCATTCTTTCTCAGGCCTGCACCTATATTGCGTCGGCACCTAAATCAAACGCATGCTGTACAGCCATTTTTGAAGCGATGGATGAGGTTGAACGCTCAGGAGGACTTCCTATACCGCCTTATCTTCAGGATGCACATTACAAGGCAAGCTCGGAGCTTGGCAGGGGAGTGGGATATAAATACCCCCATGATTACCCGGGGAACTGGGTAGAGCAGCAGTACCTTCCCGATGGGATAAAGGACAAGGAGTTTTACCATTTTCCTCACAGCCATAAGAAAACTTAATAAAGAGTTAAGATGAATGCTGTGGAAGAAAAAAATCTTTAGTGCTATTTTAGTTATCGCTTGATTTTTAGTTTACATTGAGGAGATCGGATTATGAAAAAATGGTTATATACAGTTCTTGCAGCCACGATGGTTCTTTCACTTGCGGCCTGCGGAGGAGAAAAGAAGGAAGAAACAAAGGCACAGGAGACAGCATCAGAGAGCTCAGCTGCTGATGATGGAGTAGGGGTTGATGGTGACAGCAGTATCGCCGGTCCTGTTGATGTATCAGGCATGAGTGAGTTTCAGGCTACTGTTCAGAAGGCTGACGATAAAAAGCTTACCGTTGAATATGAAGACGGCACAAGTATCACTGTTGATATAACAGAGGCATTTGTAAATCCTGCATGGGAGCTTATGCCGGGAGATGAAGTTACGATATTCTTTGAGGGTGATACCGAGGTTCCTGCTGACGGTGCAAAGGTAGCTGAGGTGGTTATGGCAGTGCCTTATGAATATACTTCAGAGGACTATTCATCAGAGCCTCAGGTTTACGGAAAGATCGTAAAGCTTGATGACAAGTCCATCACAATTTGTGAGGATGAGGGCATCAACAGCGAGAACGGTCCTAAGGACGGAGTAGAGTATACATTTAAGATCACTTCATATGCCACTACAGTAGGTGAGCCAAAGGTCGGTGATTACGCTCAGGCCCTTTACATCGGTGAGCTCGGTTCAGACAGTGCTGTTACATACCGTATCTGCACAGAGGATATGATGGAGGATCCTGCATCAGATGTATTTGAAATAAAGGGAACACTTGCCCAGTTCAAGACAGGCATCATATATCTCAAGACAGATGACGGAGATGTATTCGGTTTCACTGTAGACGGAGATGATGCACTTGCAAAGCTTGCCCAGGAGTCCACAGGCAAGAAGGTTAAGATCAGCTACACAGATTCCATCCGCATGAGAGTTTCAACATGTAACGGAATCACAGTTATCGAGTGACGGTAATCAGAAAAAGAACATAAAATAAAACCTCTATATCCGGTTTCTGATTTAAGATTCCGGGTATGGAGGTTTTTTGAATTTAAAATTTGATGACGTGGATTTCGGAAAATCTGTCAGTTGCTTTTCGGAAGAAAGGCCGCAGGCCTTCCTGGTCCTCTCATGTCATATATGCCTCCCGGGCCGGTTCAGAGGGTCTTCGGGAGGTGTATGTTACTTAAACTGATTGAGTTTAGAGTTATAGTGAAGGTCTATAGAGGCCAGGGTCCTCTCCAGCGATGATCTGTCAAGGTCCAGAGCGGAACAGAGGCTGTCCAGTGAATCGTAATTGTCACGAAGCTGTGTGTTTATGAAACTCATAAGTATAAAAGGATCTTTTGGAATGGACATAACGAACTCCTTTGCTTTTTATGGACGGGGCTCCTTAAATACGGGAAAAGAATCTGTTTTATGACCCCGATATATCATTTCTGTAACATCCCATTTTAAAGCCCCGGTGTTATTTGTCAATGATTACATACTGATAAATCCCGTTCGACTTGTCTAAGAATAAACATAATACTATAATATTTTTAGTTTTTTGAATTATAAAAAAATTACTTTCCTTAAGTCAGGAGAAATAACCATGAAAGATGATAATTGTATTTTTTGTAAATTAGCAAACGGAGACATTCCTACAACAACTCTTTATGAGGATGATACCTTCAGAGTGATTTTTGATGCAAATCCTGCAACAGACGGACATGTGCTCATCCTTCCAAAGGAGCATTATGCAAATCTTACGGAGCTTCCGTACGAGATTGCATCAGATGTTATGCCCCTTGCCGGAAAGATAGGAAAGGCCATGATCTCGGGCCTCGGCGCCAAGGGCTTCAATGTTGTTCAGAACAACGGTGAAGCAGCGGGTCAGACAGTATTTCATTTCCATACACATATCATACCGAGATACGGCAGTGAAAAGGAAATGGTTTTATGGAAACCGAATGAGGTCACATCTGAGAAGCTTTCAGAAACCTGTGAAAAGCTTAGAAAAGCACTTTGATAAGGAGAAGTCGGATGAAAGGAAAAGTAGTGCTGACAGGAGGCGGAACAGCAGGACACGTTACTGCCAATATCGCACTTTTGCCAAGGATCAGGCAGGACGGGTATGAGGTATACTATATCGGCTCTTATGACGGTATAGAGAAGCAGATGATGGAAAAGGAGAATGTTCAGTATACCGGTATCGCAACGGGAAAACTCCGCAGATATTTTGATATTAAGAATTTCTCGGATCCTCTGAGGGTCATAAAGGGCTATATGGAAGCGAGAAATGCACTGAAGGAGATTAAGCCCGATATCGTTTTCAGTAAAGGCGGCTTCGTTGCGGTACCTGTAGTGTGGGCAGCTCACAGTCTTCATATACCCGTTGTTACCCATGAGTCTGATATGACACCGGGACTTGCGAATAAGCTCTGCCTTAGGGCTGCAAAAAAGATTTGCTGCAATTTCCCGGAGACCCTTAAGTCTTTACCGAAGGGAAAGGCCGTTCTCACGGGTTCACCTATAAGAGAGATACTTCTGAAGGGTACCAGGGAGGAAGGTCTTGAAATGACCGGATTTTCGGGTAAAAAACCGGTGCTTATGATCATAGGAGGTTCACTTGGGTCAGTAGCGATCAACAACGCTGTCAGGGAGCTTCTTCCAAGGATACTTGAGGACTTCGATGTGGTACATGTTTGCGGAAAGGGAAATCTGGATATCACACTTGAAGATAAAGCCGGGTACAGACAGTATGAGTTCATAACCAACGGATTACGAAATCTGTACGCTGTTGCGGATATAGTCATTTCCAGAGCAGGTGCCAATGTTATCTGCGAGCTTCTTGCACTTATGAAGCCCAACATCCTTATACCGCTGCCTAAAGAAGTCAGCAGAGGAGACCAGATATTAAACGCGGAGTCCTTTAAAAAACAGGGCTTCAGCTATGTTCTTGACCAGCATGATATGGAGAAGGACAGAGAGCTGCTGTTAAATGCCATAAAGGAAGTTCATCTCAAAAAGTCGGGATACATCATTGCCATGCAGAACTCAAACCAGAACGATGGTGTGGATCGGGTTCTCCAGGTACTTAGGGATGTGGTCAGGGAAGATAAGGAAAAAAGAAAAGCTGATTAAGTATCAAAGGAAACTCAGCGGGTCTTAACAGTAAATTTGAAATAAAGGCGGTTTTATCGTCTTGATAAAGGAGAAAGTATGATAGGAATAATCGGAGCAATGGATGAAGAGGTTGAGAAGGTTAAGGCTTCCATAACCGATGCGAAGACAGAGGAGCATAACGGTCTCACATTTGTGACGGGAAAGCTCAATGGCAAGGATGTTACTGTTGTGCGTTCCGGAATAGGCAAGGTTAATGCAGGGGCATGTACTGCTGTTCTTATTGACCGTTACGGTGTGGATTGTGTAATCAATACAGGCATAGCAGGCTCTTTGGACGCTCACATCGATATCGGAGATATAGTTATTTCTGAGGATGCGGTACAGTATGATATGGACGCAACTAATTTCGGATATCAGCTGGGAGAGGTTCCCAGAGTGGGAACCATGGCATTTAAGGCTGATGACAGACTTATAGCCTTTGCTGAGGAAGAGAACCGGAGAGTTAATTCGGACATAAATACCTTTATCGGACGTGTGTGCAGCGGAGATAAGTTTGTATCAGACGGAGAGACCAAGGAATGGATAATCAGTCATTTTCAGGGCAAATGCTGTGAGATGGAGGGGGCTGCCATTGCTCAGGTGGCCTGGCAGAACAAGGTGCCGTTTGTGATCATTCGTGCCATTTCAGATAAGGCAGATGATTCGGCTCACATGGATTATCCAAGCTTTGAGAAAAAGGCCATAGAGCACTGTGTACGCCTTACAGAGGCCCTTGTGGGAAGAATATAAAATAATACGTAGAGATCCCTCATTAAAGGGAAGAAAAGGGCCGGCGCATCTGCGCCGACCCTTTTAAATATGCTGTTATTTGGATGCTCCAGATGCTTCCTGAGCCGGGTGATCCAGCTTTGTTACCGCATCGATAATGGAGGACGCTTCTCCGCTTTGAATGAGAGCTTTGATCTTGTCTATGGCTTCTGCATTCATATGAGCCTTTCCGAGGTACTGCTCGTAATTTCTGGAAAGAGTAAGTGCCTGTTCCTTCTCTCTGGTCTCAAGCTCTGAACGCTGGTTTACGGCATTGGTAAATGCAAGTGAGAGCTCGTCCACCTTTGGTTTTGCAGCAGTCTCTATCTCATCGATGATGATGTTTCTTGTGACTGTGTCAAAGGTGTTCTGTGCACTCTGCTTCTGGCTGATGATGTCGCTTCTTTCCTGTTGGATCTTTGCAATCTCGTCATCGAAGGATTCAAGATTGTAACCTGCCTCACTGGAATCTCTCCGGATGAGCTTTATCTTTTTCTTTATGTTCTTTCTGTTTAGTTTTATACGATTCTTGATATCCCTTCCCTGCTGAACGGCTCCGGCATGTCGCCCGGATATGTTCATGACAGCCACATAGATTCCTCCGAAAATAAGTATATCGACAATGTATATCACTATCAGATAAAGTATCTGATGATTCGGAATAAGGAAATAAATTCCAAATGGGAGCAGGGCAAAAATAATTATGAACACGGAGAGGAAACATAAAAGCTCTCCCAGACCTGACGGATGAAAGAGGGTATAGAACAGGTCTGTACTGTAAAACATGGGAGCATTGTCCTTCTTCATCACCGCAGCTAGCTGACGTTTGAGCTCTTTGTTTTCTATTTTCAAAGGTTCAGTCTCGCTCTTGATACGGCCCTTTACACCTTCCTGCTTGGCCTTTTCCCTGTCGGCCTGACGTTTCTTGAGCCGGGCCTCCACCTGGCTTATCTGGCGATCATAGGTGGCTGTGAGATCCTCACTTCTCTGTTTAAGGGTCTTATCGATCTTATCCTGAACTTCTTTCCTTGTTTTGTCCAAAAGGGCGGAAGTCTGTTTTTCGGTTTCTCTCATATTTGCAAGCTGGGTACTTACATTCTGATATTCAGCAATGGCGTCTTTTGCTGCATCTAAAAAAATCTGGGGATTCTCTATCTCCATTCCCATTATGTTTGCCTCCTAAAGTCATAAAATTAAGACTACTATAATAGTATAGCTCTTTTGTGAATTATTTATTAACAAAACGAAATTTTTTTCATTTTTTAACACATATTCACGATAAATATCCACAAAACAATCAGTTTGAATTAAGAGACAAAATTATGTATTATTATCACTATCAATTTTCAGGAGAGCCCTATGTTTAGAATGAATGGAACCATATACCGCGACGGACAGATGCTTAAGGACTGTGTATCCCGCCAGGAAGATTATTCTATGTCCCGAACAGACAGAGTCCTGACAGCGCTTAAGGAAATCTGTGAATACATGGATCTGGCTGTACCTATCTGGCTGGAGCAAAATATCAGAGAGTTTAAGCGAAAATCCATAACCTGTTTCAGGTCGGATTCCTTTGTGGAACCCATAAACTTTGATTATCTTCGCATTGAAGTTATCGAAGAGTGATACTATTCGTTAAATAACTGCCGGGAATCCAGCATGAGGGTGAATGGACCGTCATTGAGAAGCTCCACCTTCATATCGGCTCCGAATTCACCGTGCTCGACTTTACGGACATAGTCTTTACATCTTTCTGTAAAGTAACGGTACAGAGCATCAGCCTTCTGAGGCTCACCTGCTTCGATAAAGCTTGGACGGTTACCCTTACGGCAATTTGCATACAGAGTGAACTGACTGACTACAAGCACGGAGCCTCCGACATCTGAAAGGGAGCAGTTCGTCTTTCCGTTCTCATCAGGGAAGATCCTGAGACTGCATATTTTTTTGACCATTTTATCGGCCGTCTCCTCGGTATCGGTGTCTGAAACGCCGAGAAATATCAGAAAACCCCTTCCGATCTTTCCTATGATCTCATCGTCTACGGTTACTGAAGCATGTTGAACTACCTGAACTACACATCTCATATTGACCTCTTTCCAAAGAGCACGGCTATCAGCCGGTCTCTGATAATTAACATATCCCCAAGTTTAGCATATTGTTTCCGGATTAGGTATTTAATATACATTGAGCTATATACTGAATTAGTAATATAATGCATATATATAAAACTTGATAAATGACAGACAGGAGGAATTATGGCTCAGTTAAGTAAAGATAACGATCGTGGAAAGATTATAATAAGAACAAGTATTATCGGTATAGTTGCCAATGTTTTTCTGGCTGCATTTAAGGCGGTTGTAGGACTTATGTCTAACTCTATAGCCATCGTACTTGATGCTGTCAACAATCTGTCTGATGCCATTTCATCAGTCATAACCATAATAGGGACAAAGCTTGCCAGAAAGCAGCCTGACAAGAAACACCCTATGGGTCATGGCCGAGTGGAGTATCTGACAGCGACGGTGATCTCGATAATCGTGTTATATGCCGGCGTGACTTCCTTTGTGGAATCCATAAAAAAAATCATTGAACCCGAGACGCCGGATTACAGCGGTGTGACACTGGTCATAATAGCTGTGGGCGTTGTTGTAAAGATACTTCTGGGAAGATATGTAAAGGGAGTGGGTGAAAAGGTGAATTCAAACTCGCTTATCGCATCCGGTTCCGATGCGACATTTGATGCAGTCATCTCTGCATCGACCCTCGTAGCGGCAGTGATTTTCATATACAGCGGAATTTCTCTGGAGGCATGGCTTGGAGCGATCATTTCCGTCATAATCATGAAGGCCGGTTTCGAGATGCTTCGGGATACGGTATCTCAGATACTGGGAGAAAGAGTGGATGCTTCCTTCAGCAAGGCCATAAAAATGACCATAGCCGGTTTTCCGGAGGTAAGAGGGGCTTACGATCTTGTGCTCCATTCCTACGGTCCTGATACCTATATGGGCTCGGTTCATATAGAAGTTCTTGACACAATGACCGCAAGAGAACTGGACAGGCTTATGAGAGACATTACCCATAAGGTGTATGAAGAGCATAAGGTGATCATGGAGGGAATCAGCATTTACTCCGTAAATACCAGTGACGATAAGGCACAGGATATGCTGGGCCGATGCAGAGAGATAGTTATGTCCAATGACCACGTTCTCCAGATGCATGGATTTTATGCTGATGAAATAAGGAAGACCATTAACTTTGATGTGATCATAGAATTTGCTGCGGACGACAGAAGAAAGATATTTGATGATATCGTGGATCAGATCAGTGCTGAATTCCCTGAATATAAGGTCGAGCTTACTATGGACGTGGATATGAGCGATTAATGATAATTGAAACAGAAAGAACCGGTGCCTCAAGCACCGGTTCTTTTAATTTTGAAAAATGACTCAACTTTCAGAAATTTCGGAGCATGACCCTGAAAAAATGACTCAACTTTCAGATTTTTACAGCTCGATGAAGTTGAATTCGTCCTTTGCCTCTTTAAGTATTCTCTTTTCACGTGTATGGCAGGTGAAGAGAAGTATCTGACCCTTATGTATATCCATGATGAAGTGAAGAGCCGAGTTAAGGCGCTTTTCGTCATACATGGCAAATGAATCATCAAATATAAGAGGAAGCCGGTTGGCTTCGACTTCGGAACGGGCAGCGAGTTTTCCGTTCTGCATGAGGCGGGAAGCAGCCAGTCGGAGTGCCAGATAAATCTGGTCCATGGTTCCGCTGGAAACGTCCTCGATAGGAACGAGCTTTGTGGGCGTGTTCATGTAGATCTCGAGATTCTGGTCGATCCACATGGAGTCATAAACGCTGCCGGTGATGCCGGAGATAAGATCACCGGCTTCCTTGTTAAGGTAGTGGCCGAAACTCTGCTTAATGCTGGTTTCAAGCTCTGTCAGAGTCTCATGCGCCAGATTGATGGCATCGATCTCCTCGGCTATGGCGTCGTTCTCTCCGATGGTTCGTTTCAGCATCTCAGCCCTGTTCTTTACATTGACAAGATGCTGAAGCTTTCCTTCCAGCTCGGTCTGCTTTTCATTTTGTTTCTGAAGCTCCACATCATATCTACGCTCATTGTCATTAAGACCCTGTATCTCCAGTGTGAGAGCTTCAAGCTGGGCACGGTTGTTATCCAGCTCGGAATTGACCTTGAGAAGCTCTTCCATATGAGTACGGAAGCTGTTCATGGCATCATCATTAATATCAGAGAAACCAATGTATCTTGTGAGCAGTTCTCCCAGTTCCTTTGAGGATCTTGCCAGATTCTTTCCGCCGGTGACATTGTTATGAAGTGCCAGTGAACCCAACATGAAGAAGAGTACGAAGAAAAATGTACAGATGGCAACAGGAACAGTTGCTCCCAGCGTGGAATTATCCACAAGGGATTTTATCATCGGTATCTTTTCCGCAGGCAGATTGAGTGCAGCTGCAAATCCCGGAGAACCTGCGGCAGCAAACAGAACATCCGCTATGATGCTAAGCAGTGCAAGTCCCATCAGTACCGAAGGTATGATGATTCTGGAGGGCAGTTCTTTTCTTTCGTTTTCCTCCCTGTAGGAGTCATAAAGATTCAAGCCACGGTTCAGTGTATCCTGAATTTCGGCATCATTTTTCAGACCTGACTGAAGCAGGGTGGCTTCCTGTGCTGCTACCTTCTGGAGAAGTTCTTCCTTCTTGGTCTGTCTGTCTACCTGCTCTGTGCGGACCTCCGTGCGGAGATGCTGGTACTTTCGCAGCTGGTTTTCATATTCGGGCTGCTGGATGTCACGCTCAATGTTTCTGACCTCACCTATGAGCTGTGCGTAGGTCTTTGCTGCATCGGGTACTATCTTTGACTGAAAATGTTCCTTCTGCTTGTCGAGGATACTAAGAGCGCTGGTACTGTCCAGGGACATGTCTCCGGTTGAATTCAGATTTCTTATGCAGGACTTAAGCTCGTTTATCATGCCCCTGCTGGTGGCACTTCTGAGCTGTCCGATGGAGACTGTGTTCTCAAAAGCAGTTTCTGATATGCCGTCCAGCATTTCATTGAGCCATGATTCGGGATTGGAAATCTCTGTATCGTCAGTTTCGTTTCTGATGGAAAGACTGTCCATATTGAAGTCTCTGGATATGAGATAGATCTTTCCAAGGTGCTCTATACGAAGAGTTCCGCTGTAATCATCCGGATATTCCCATGACTGATATTTTTTTGAGAGTTGCTTTCCGGAACGTCTTCCCAGACCGTAAAGCATGGCCTGAAGGAAGGAATGAAGTGTGGATTTTCCGGCTTCATTATGTCCGTAAATGATATTCATGCCATCTTTAAGCTTCAAATCGAATTTATGGAACTTTCCGAAGCCCTCGATGTGAATGTCGATAAAACGCATGGTCATCTACCACCCTTCTGAGATTTTAGTAAGGCATTGATACCGTAGTACAAGGCCTTCTTTTCAACATAGCTCATATCATTCGGATCCTCCCTGAGAAGCTTTCTGATATAGAATCCGATGATGTCGGATGGATGCTCTTTGTATATAGCGGCAAAATCATACTGTGGCTCTGAGTCATCATGTATGCTCACCACTCTGTATTCGTGAGTGATGGATGAGAGATTGAAACGTACATCGGGATTTCTCTTTCCGAAGATGCGGATCATGTAGATATTGTCCGTACCGTTTTCTTTGATCTCACTGAGTATACGTCCCACCAGAACATCGCTGGTAGTCTTATCCGTTACCTTGAACTCGAGGGGGATATAGGATACCCTGGCCGTTTCCATGAAGGTAAGACGCTGTACCTTGTGGGTTATGGGGTTGATGTCTCCGAAATAAAATCCATGAGGCCCGGTCTCACTTGAATCAAGGGGCTCAGGTGAGCCTGAATAAATGACTCTTCGTTCAATGATCTCTACAGGCTTATGAAGATATCCCAAAGCGACATAATCAAAGGGGAGTTTTGTCAATGTCTCTACATCCACAGGCATGTGATCCTGGTCACCCCCATGGGCGAGAAGTATATGGATGTGTCCGTCGTTTTCCGGTTCTATCGTATCAATGACGGTTTCCTTAAGCTCTCTCGTGTGATACGAGAAGCCGTACACCCTGGTGTTTATGTCATCAAAATATACAGATTCGGGACGTTCTCCCAGAATCCATGTGACATTGGCGCTCCAGTTGAAGCTTAGTAAAGCGGAGTTTGAACTTATACGGTCATTTTCACCGGAGATGATCACTACATGTGTAGACGGGATGGAGCTGAAAAGATAGTTCAGTTCCAGAAGGTCTTTGTTCATGGGCTGGCGATGGAAAAGATTGCCGGAGATAAAAAGGCAGTCTACGCTGAAATCACGACACTTCTCGATGATCTTACGGAAAGTTGTCTTGATATCGTTTGCACGGTCTTTGCCCCAGGACTGATCTGAATCCGGCACCATGCCCCAATTGACATCTGATGTGTGAATAAAACGCATTTGCTGCTCCTACAAATAATTAAAATAATATAAGATATATTTTAACTTAATAATAATAAATAAAAAAGTGCCTATCGCATAAAAAAACGGGCAGATAAATCTGCCCGATGAATCATTAAATATCACAATTTCCAACTGTTCTTGGGAATGGAAGTACGTCACGGATGTTCTGAACACCTGTCAGGTACATAACAGCTCTCTCGAAACCGAGACCGAATCCGCCATGGCGTGTTGTACCGTACTTACGAAGATCAAGATAGAACTTGTACTGTTCCATATCCATGCCCATCTCTTCCATACGTGCAACAAGCTTGTCGTAATCCTCCTCACGTTGTGAACCGCCCATGATCTCTCCGATACCCGGAACGAGGCAGTCAACTGCGGCAACAGTCTTTCCGTCAGGATTCTGCTTCATGTAGAACGCCTTGATATCCTTAGGATAGTCGGTTACGAAAACCGGCTTCTGGAAATGCTTCTCTGTAAGATAACGCTCATGCTCTGTCTGAAGATCCACACCCCATGATACCTTGTATTCGAACTCATCATTGTGCTCTTCAAGGAGCTTGATGGCATCGGTGTATGTGATACGTGCGAAATCCGAGTTCATAACATGAGTGAGACGCTCGATGAGATTCTTATCCATGAACTGATTGAAGAAAGCCATCTCCTCGGGAGCGTTTTCAAGAACATACTTGATGATGAACTTGATCATGTCTTCCTCGCAGGCGATTACGTCATCAAGATCCGCAAAGGCCATCTCGGGCTCGATCATCCAGAACTCAGCGGCATGACGCTGGGTGTTTGAATTCTCTGCACGGAATGTAGGTCCGAAGGTATAGATGTTTCTGAAGGCCTGTGCAAATGTCTCGCCGTTAAGCTGTCCTGAAACGGTAAGGGAGGTCTTCTTATTGAAGAAGTCCTGTGAATAGTCTACCTGTCCGTCGATTACAGGAGCTTCGTTGATGGGAAGAGTCGTTACCTGGAACATCTCACCTGCACCCTCAGCATCAGATGAAGTGATGAGTGGTGTATGAACATATACGAAGCCTCTCTCCTGGAAGAATACGTGAATAGCGTAGGCTATTAGTGAACGTACACGGAACACTGCCTGGAAGGTGTTGGTTCTTGGACGGAGATGTGTCATGGTACGAAGGTACTCAAGCGTATGTCTCTTTTTCTGCAGAGGATAGTCAGGAGTTGTAGCACCTTCTACTGTGACCTCTGTTGCCTGAAGCTCAAACGGCTGCTTGGCATCCGGAGTAGCAACGATCTTTCCTTTTACTACTGCGGCGGCTCCTACACCGAGCTTTGCGATCTCCGCGAAATTATCCATGTCATCATGGTAAACCACCTGAAGCGGTGTAAAGAATGTACCGTCTGAAATGACAAGGAAACCAAACTGCTTGGAATCACGATTGGATCTTACCCAGCCGCCAACGGTCACTTCCTTATCATAGAAGGCCTCTTTATTTTTGAAAATTTCTCTTAAAGCAGTAACTTCCATAATTTTCCCCTGTTCTAATAAATATAAAGTATCGGGATCCGAATCTCGATTGATTTAAGATTATACTTTAAAGATATCGTGTTTTCAATGTTTCTTGCCAGATGTCATTGTGAATTGTATGCAATTTCTTAAATTTTAGAGGAAGATTATATTTTTTTTATAATTTTTATCGTTTTTTGACAAATCTGGCCTGCAGATTGTTTTACTTGTGGTTAATTTTGCCATTTTTAAGTTAACAGAGAGGAAATACGGTGCTATAATATAGAGAGCTTGATAATTTTTACACTTTTTTTTACAACTATGAGGTGATGACGTGATTAAAAAAGAAATGATCGCCATGCTGCTAGCTGGCGGCCAGGGCTCACGCCTTGGTGTACTAACAAAGAATGTCGCAAAGCCTGCAGTTTCTTTCGGTGGAAAGTATTCCATTATCGACTTCCCACTGTCTAACTGCATTAATTCCAGTGTAGATACTGTCGGAGTATTGACACAGTATAAGCCATTACGTCTGAATGCCCATATCGGAATCGGTATTCCATGGGATCTTGATCGTAACAGGGGCGGTGTGACCATCCTTCAGCCGTATGAGTCACAGACCGGCGCGGATTGGTTCTCCGGTACAGCCAATGCGATTTATCAGAATATTGAGTACATCGATAATTATCATCCTGATTACGTTTTGATTCTTTCGGGCGATCATATCTACAAGATGGATTATGAGGTCATGCTAGAGTATCACAAGGCTATGAATGCGGATTGTACCATTGCATCCATGCCGGTTCCTATGGAAGAGGCAAGCCGTTTCGGAATTACTGTTACAGATGAGCAGAACCGTATTATCGACTTCCAGGAGAAGCCAAAGGAGCCAAAGTCAAATCTCGCATCAATGGGTATCTACATTTTCTCATGGCCTGTACTTCGCGAGGCACTCATCACAAACAAGGATGTTCCGGGAGAAGATTTCGGTAAACATATCATTCCTTATCTGTTCCAGGGCGGTAAGCGTATTTTCGCTTATGAGTTCAACGGCTATTGGAAGGATGTAGGAACACTTCAGTCATACTGGCAGGCCAACATGGAACTGGTAGCCATCATTCCTGAGTTCAACCTTTATGAGGAGTACTGGAAGATCTACACAGATACCAAGAATCCCGCACCGCAGTTCATTTCAGAGAACTCTCATGTTGAGAGATGTCTCATTGCAGAGGGCTGTGAGATCCATGGTGAAGTCCATAATTCGGTAATCGGTGAGGGCGTAAGAATAGAGTCCGGAGCTGTAGTGACAGATTCCGTTATCATGTCAAACGCTGTTATCGAAGCCGGAACAAAGATCGATAAGGCGGTCATCGCACAGGATGTTAAGATTGGTAAGAACTGTGAGATAGGTGTCGGAGAGTTCGCACCAAGCACGTATGACCAGAGAGTATACAATGCAGATCTTGTTACTGTCGGAGAGAATTCAGTTATTCCCGACAATGTTAAGGTCGGCAGAAACACCGCTATCTATGGCGTTACAACAGCAGAGGATTATCCTGACGGATTACTCGCAAGCGGCGGAGCAATCATTAAGGAGGACAGCGAGATATGAGAGCGATAGGTATTATTTTAGCAGGTGGCAACAACAAGCGTATGCGTGAGCTTTCCAACAAGAGAGCTATCTCAGCTATGCCTGTGGCAGGTTCATTCAGAGCTATTGATTTTTCACTTTCCAATATGTCCAATTCACATATTCAGAAAGTTGCGGTTTTAACACAGTACAATTCAAGATCCCTTAACCAGCACCTTTCATCATCAAAGTGGTGGGATTTCGGACGTAAGCAGGGCGGTCTGTATGTTTACACACCGACTATTACAGCAGAGCACAGCGACTGGTTCAGAGGCACTGCTGATGCACTTTATCAGAACCTTGAGTTCCTTAAGGCATCACATGAGCCGTATGTTATCGTTGCAGCAGGTGACGGTATCTACAAGCTTGATTACAACAAGGTTCTTGAATATCACATTGAAAAGAAGGCGGATATCACTGTAGTTGTAAAGACTATGGAGCCTAATACAGATGTATCAAGATTCGGATGCGTAAAGCTTAACGATGACGGACGTATAGTTGATTTTGAAGAGAAGCCTATCGCAACAGATGCCAACACCATCTCCTGCGGTATATATGTTGTCCGCAGACGTCAGCTTATTGAACTTCTTGAAAAGGCACACGAAGAAGACCGTACAGATTTTGTCAATGACATCCTCGTACGTTACAAGAACGTAAAGAGAATATACGGATTTAAGATCGAGACCTACTGGTCCAATATCGCTTCAGTAGAATCATACTACAAGACAAATATGGATTTCCTGAAGAGAGATGTGCGTGATTACTTCTTCCGTACATTACCCGGTGTTTATACAAAGCTTGAGGACAACCCTCCTGCAAAATACAATCCGGACTGTAACGTTCGCCATTCCATTCTTGCAAGTGGATGTATCGTAAACGGAACCGTGGAGAACTCTGTTCTGTTCCGTAAGGTATATGTTGGAAACAACTGTGTCATCAAGAATTCAATCATTCTTAACGATGTATATATAGGTGACAATACTGTTATCGAGAACTGTATCGTTGAGAGCCGCGATACTATCCGTGCAAACACTACATATATCGGAAAGCCGGATGATATTAAGATCGTGGTTGAGAAGAATGTTAGATACCAGATGTGACATATACTCGCAATTTTAAAAAATGCGGAGGCTAATATAAACCAAAATACGTGACCGAAGTGAAGACAACCGGGGTCAGGGAAGGGAGCAATATGCAGGTAACAGACGTGCGGATTCGCAAGGTGGATAAGGAAGGCAAGATGAAGGCCATCGTATCGATCACTTTTGATAACGAGTTCGTAATTCATGACATTAAGGTAATTGAAGGTGAGAAGGGGCTCTTCATTGCCATGCCGTCAAGAAAGACTGCTGATGGAGAGTATAGAGATATCGCTCATCCTATCAAGTCTTCAACCAGAGATGCTATTCAGAGTATCATCCTGGACAAGTATCAGGCAGAGATGATTTCTGAAGCAGAGGGATTTTGATCTCTGACATATATTCAAAAGATGATTTGGAGTCGCTGTATTACGGCGGCTCCTTTTACATGTAAGGAAAATGCTCTTTTACTTGCATTTGGGTTGTAAAAAATATAAAATTCACAAGTCAAAACGGAATAAGGGGGATATAGGTCTGGAGAAAGGCCTTCTGACCTGTGTCGCCTTTCATATACATTGTTTAAAACATATATAAAGTGATTTTAGTTCTATAAGCGGAGGAAAAGAAATGTATTTAATTGCCGGTCTCGGAAATCCTGAGAGAAAATATGAAGGTACACGTCATAATGCCGGATTTGCAGCAGTAGATGCCCTTCTTGACAGAATGGGCGGGGAAAAGCTGAATGAAACTAAGTATAACGGTGCCTATACAAAGCTCAGATACCAGAGTGCTCACGGACCTGAGCAGATAATTGTTGTGAAGCCCCTTACATATATGAATCTTTCCGGAAACTGC
>Ga0256404_1005467_pt1 | contig 22413 bp, 14 predicted proteins | sample RumenRJG_01DNA_FD_185990 | JGI IMG/M metagenome (GOLD analysis project Ga0256404, IMG submission 185990) | Bovine rumen microbial communities from Lethbridge, Alberta, Canada - RJG_01 | ecosystem: Host-associated > Mammals > Digestive system > Stomach > Rumen | place: Canada: Alberta | collected...
ACTCAAATTTCGGATATATTTTTACAACGGATTGCACGGATTATACGGATTTTTCGTCGCAAGAGGCGACGATGGCCGGATGCAGAACAATCCGAATGGCAGGAGCCGCCGAGGCTCAAAAATCCGTGTAATCCGTGCAATCCGTTGTGGAAAAACACTTCCGTTAAAAAGAATCATTCGTGTTCAAAAAATAATTCGTCGTCGAAAGAAGCGCCATTCCTTTCTACCACATCCTGTGTACCACATACCTCAGCGGATACACATGCAGGATGTCCGCCTTAGCCACCGCCTGTGCATGAGGCGAATATTCAGGGTTTTCCGACAGCACGAGGATGTTCTCAGCCCGTCGCCCTTCGTTAAAGATGCGCTTGAACATACACTGTCCATCCTTAGTGACAATCAAGTAGATATGCTTATCGTCAGCATCTTGCAGGTCGATGCTGCTACCGATGAGACAGTAGTCGCCGCTGTGGATGCTCGGCTCCATCGAGATGCCCTCGGCAGTGAGGGCAGCGATAGCATCCGACCCCGGCACATGGATGAACTCCGTCGCATACTCAGGATGCTCAAACTGCTCCACCACGCCGCACGAGGCACGGCACTCGTCGTAGAGCGGCACCAGGTCCTCGCGCGAGAAGCGGATGACGTTGGCATCGTCCGTCAGCATGTCCGCCCTCTTCGAGGCAGGCGCCACGCTGTAGCGCACCGAGTTGCCCATCAGCCACTCGCGGCTCACCTGCGGAAACGTGTCCAGAATCGCCTCCCTGCCGTTAGCAGTGATGCTGTTGCGGTGCATCCATGTGGCAATGTTCGAACGGGGCACACCGATGAGTTGGGCAAACACCTGTTGGCTGCCGCCCGAAAACTTCTCCATCAACGCTGTCAGTTTTTCCTTGTCAGTCATAATCTCTACGTTTTTTTTGATTATTGTATTTATAAGAGTTAGCTCTCCTCCTTCCTCCTTTCCTCCTTCTCCTTCCCCTCCCTGCGTCCAGCGGTTTCCCCGCTGGTCCCTCCTCCCTCCTTCCTTTCCTCCTTCCTTTCCTCCTTCTCCTTCCCCTCCCTGCGTCCAGCGGTTTCCCCGCTGGTCCCTCCTTCCTTCCTCCCTCCTTTCCTTTCCCCTCCCTGCGTCCAGCGGTTTCCCCGCTGGTCTCCTCCCTCAAACATTTTCCCAAAAACATTTGGCTGTTTCATTTGAAACCGCTAACTTTGCATCGCATTTGAGATAAACGCACCGCAAAGTTACGGTTTATCAGTCAAATAACAAAGAAAAACAAAAGAAAAATGATGTTTCAAACGAAAAAAGCAACATGAATACTTATTGCAAATCCTACCGAAGCCCCTATGTGGCAAACGTCACGGCACTCTTCGATGCCGTCCTCCAGTCACAGTTGAGTCACACCGCCATCCACCTCTACCTCATGCTCGTCGCCACCATGAACCGCCAGTGCTGGCCCGACACCATTGAGATGAGCGACCGCGTCATGGCTGGGCAAGTGGGCATGACGACCCGCACCCTGGCAGCCGCACGCCACGACCTCATCGAGGCGGGCATCCTCGTCTGCCACACAGCCGGAGCCGGCTGCAACACCCACTGCGTCTATCAGTTGCGGCAGCGCGATGCCAGAATGCCGCACGCCATGATGCAAAAGAGCATCGCTCAACCGACAGCCCCTTTAAATAGAACCCCACACGCTTTAAAGACAGAAAACCAAGACAAAGAAAAAGAAGAGAAGAAGAAAAGCCTCGCTCTCCACGAAAGGGGAGGGGAGAAAGAACTCACGCCCGACGAAGTGGCACCCTTCCTCATGGGACGCACCGAGTGGGTCGCCACCTTCTGCCGCAACAACGGCATCACCCCCGACCAACTCCGCCACCGCATCGGCGAGTTTGTGCGCCACCTCCAGAACACCGCCACCGTCAGCAAGGAGCCCAACGACGCCCTGCGCCACTTCGCACTCTGGTATGAGCGCATCGAACTCTTCCGATACCTCCGCAACCGCCAGCAGGAAGAAGCGGCACAGCAGCGACTTGCCAACGAGGAAGAAGCACGCCAGGCTGCCCTGCGCCACAAGGAGGAACTGGAGCGCGAGAGCCGCGAGAACTTCCGCAAGACACTTGCCGAAGCACGGCGACGGGCGGCAGAAGGAGACCCCTTCAGCATCAAATGGCTGGAAGAAAACAAAGAACTGCTCGACGACGAAGAAAACAACTAACCCCACCAACCCCCACACACATGGAAACCTACGACTACGACATGGACATTGTGGCGATGAGCAAGCAGGAACTGGCACAGATGTACGCTCCCGACCTCACGCCCCATGCGGCTGTCAACCGCCTGATGACATGGATACACCATCACCCCACACTCACCGAGGAACTCCAACGCACTGGCTACCGCAAGACCGCCCGCGTCTTCACGCCACGGCAAGTCCACCTCATCGTGGACTACCTCGGCGAACCCTGATGCAGCGAATACAGAACAACGAATGGCACTTTTCTAAAGCCCGCGTCATCGCGAAGCGCTTGCACAGCAAGAACCGGTAAAAGAACTCCCGAAACTTATGTTTATTTAAGTTTCGGAAGTGTTTTTCCACAACGGATTGCACGGATTATACGGATTTTTGAGCCTCGGCGGCTCCTGCCATTCGGATTGTTCTGATCCGGCCATCGTCGCTTCTTGCGACGAAAAATCCGTATAATCCGTGCAATCCGTTGTAAAAATATATCCGAAATTTGAGTTATGTTTATTATTTAAGTTTCGGGAGTTCCCAACGCTTCATTTTCAACAACGAATAAAACGAATCATTCTAATTTACCATGCGGCGAGAAGATGTATTTTCCTAATGCCGCAAGCGGCAACGAATGGAATTGAATGGCTACACTCAGCATTCGTTTTCCTTCGTTGCCGCTTGCGGCATTGAAAAGAAAAATTCGTAAAATTAGGGAAATTCGTTGTTAAAAAAATCCGTGTAATTAGAGAGAACCTTTAGCTCGACGAAGTCAAATCTGTGTAAGAAAAAAACGCATGACAAGACAGAACATCTGTGTCCATCTGTGCAATCTGTGGGGCGAAAAACACTCCCAAAAGTAAAAAAATATCCCCCTAAACGCATTTTTTTAAGTTTTTTTATCGTTATTTAAACTAAAAGCCTTACATTTGCACAATTATAACGTGCGTATGGCGCGTGATCGCATCCGTACATACCCCAATGAAAGTGTTAGTTGATATAATCCAAAAGGTATTTACAACACACATCCTATCCACAGGAAAGAAGACAAATAGACAGAAAACAAATTAATATCAAACCAAATATGAAGAATACAATGAAAATTAAGAGTTTACTTTCATTCTTCGTTCCGGCAGCGATGATGTCGCTTGCCGTGGCTGGCTGTAGCGACTACGACAACGGCTACTCCGAACAGGCTATCAAGTTTGCGCAGGACTTCCGCAAGACCTTCGGCGACATCGACCCCGAGCAGGACTGGAACCTCGCAGAACGACAGTTCGTCACCGTGTCCACTCAGACCGAGTCGGAAGTGAAAATCTACGCCAAGGTAGATGACGCCTACGCCATCGTGGGTGACTACGAAGGCATCAAGGGCACCCGCACCCTCGGCTACGACGTGGTGGAGGGCACCACCGAAATCATCGTCTCCGACGGCAAGGAGGGCATCAAGACCACTGCTAACGGAGTCGTCGTCTTCGGACAGGGCACACGTGGAACGGCTTGGGAAGGCACCACTGAGGGTGTGACCGTCACCAAACTGACCGGCACCACCGAAATCAATGGAGTGACCTACCCCGGCTCGAAGAGTCCCACTGATGCAGAGATTAAGAACGTGCTGACAAAGGTGCCAGAGTACCAATACAACATCAGTAATGGCGGTATCTATTCAGACTTCCACTACACCTCCACCGGTTCGTTCATCATCTATCCCTACTACTGGAACACCTCCTCCATCAACACCGTCGGCATCTACTATACCGACAAGAATGGCAAATACCACGAAGTGGACATCTACACCGCCGATGGAGAAGTGGAGTATGAGGAGACATATTCACAAACTGCAACCAAACGTCCCAACGACTGGGGCATCAAACTCAATGGCAGCAGCAACTGGGAGACGGTTCCCAATGGCAATTTCCACATGAACGACTGGTCAACAGAAACCGATGCATCAGGCCTGAGAACTCCTTTCATTGAGTACTGGAAGGGCGCAGGTAACCCACTGGGCACAGCCCAAATCGAGCAGACTATCAATGCCAAAACATTCGAACCCGGAAAACATTACCTCGTGATGATTGAGGCTCGCTTGATGAACGAGAGTGGTGATATCGACGAGACTGGAAGCGTCACCTTCTATGCCAACGACGCCAACATCGTCATGACCAGCGATGCTTTCAACTCACACGACACCTATAACGGCCACTCGGAAATCTATTCCGATATGGACGGCACCAAGCGCATGTGGGTGAGATGTACACCTGACAGCAATGGCAAAATCAAAGTGGGATTCAACTTGCAGAACATCCAGTCCAACTGGTTCGCCTTCAACAACCTGAAGGTGTTCAACGCAGAGCATTTCGACGCAGACTACCTGACAGGGAAGAAAGACAACTTCTATTCGAGTGTTGACCGTGGACAGGGCATCAGAGTGGATATACCAGAGGGTGTCACCTTCGGCATGTATGTGAAGAAGACCGACACAAAGTATGGCACCAAAGCCTGGACACTCTATTCCGAGAAGCAAAAGAACAAAGATGCCGGCTACAATTTTGACGAAAACAAATTCTGCTACGCCTCCACCTTCTACATGGGCGACCAGATGTTCATCGGACTCGAAGACTGGCCAAACGGCGACTGCGACCTCAACGACTTCGTGCTCGCATTCGACGGATGCAAGCCCATCATCATCAACGAAGACCCCAAGACCTCCACATGGCTTGTGGCTTGCGAGGACTTGGGCGGCTCGTTCGACATTGACTACAACGACGTGGTGTTCTCGGTTGAACACATCAGCGGTAAGACGAAGGCAAAACTCACACCACTCGCAGCAGGTGGTACACTGGCAAGTTACATCTACTTCCAGGATCCATTTGACAGCAACAGAGACAAGTGCTTTGGCGAAATCCACCAACTCTTCGGCGCTACAAAGGTAAACAGCGGAGAATATGAAATCATCAATGCCAATTCTCGTTATGAGAAGACTGCTGCACCAATTGAGTTTGATGTGGCTGAAGACTGGACCATGGCATACTACGCAACAGGTGATGGAAGTGGTTCTGCCTACACCAGAAATGGCAAAGACGTGAACATGGGCGGCTTCGAAATCCGCACACTCAAATCGGGCAGCGAAGCACCTTACACACTCGACATCAACAGCGGTGCCTTCTCCGGTGCATCTAAGATTCAGGCATCAGTGCGCAACGAGGGCGATAATGTGCCTTACATCCTCTGCATCCCATACCCCTACACACGCTACAACTATCCAGAGGCAGGCAAGAAGACCGACTATGTGTGGGCATGGCCTGTGGAGTATATGACCATCTGTGATGAGAACGGTGATGGTCCATACCCCGACTTCAGAGGTTGGGTGCAGAATCACAAAAATAACACCGACTGGTACAAGAACAAGAGCAACTCTTATTCATCTGCTACTGTGGAGGACTTGGCTCTCTCCACAAGCGATATGAGTGAGGAGGAAATCAATGGAAGCAACAATAACCAAAAGCAAGCATCTCCACTTGGCAACAAGGGGAACATGACCATTGCTAATGGTGCTACGCCTGACTTAGCAGGTAATCTGACCAATGCGAATGTCAGCACCGGTGCTATCACTTACTATATTGATAAATGGGCCGGAAGCAGCGAATGGCAAGAGTACAAGGGTGGCGGATTGTTTAATGCAGGCAACCGCAAGATTAAAGTGGTTCAGGCTGCAGACGAAAACTATGAAGAAGGAGTGACTGAGTTTACAGTGACGGTGCAAGCTTAAATAATGGTGATAGTTCTCAGACATATACTGTGTCAGGAACAGTGCAAACAGCAGAATTTGAAATTGAGAGTTCAAATGGCAAGTACAATGTGAAGTATAATGGAAATACCATACTCACGGGTATCAATGAATTAACTGTCAAAGCTACATCGACGGGCAACTTCTGGCTTCGTTCAGGCGATTATCAAGGCTATAGCAGCCAACAATATGGAAACGCTTGGTCTGGCTCCATTACATTGAGCAGCAGCGATCTTGCCACAGCTGCGGAGCATAGTCCTTTGGTGGCGACCAACAATGGATATGGAGATATAACTTCCTTGATCTTGGAGGGGAAATGACAATAACTCAGACAAAATCCTTGGCATTTTCGCCAGGGATTTTGTATATATAGATGTTCCACTTTTCTCACACAGATTGAGAAGATGATTAAGATTATTTTAAAACATATCCCTTTGGGATGATTGAGCGGATTGAGCGGATTTGTCGATTTCTTTGTGTGCTTCGCACAGTCCATGAAAGTAAATGCGGGGTAAATACGGAGTAAATTTTGACCAGTAAATAAAAGCATAAAATTTACTCGACTCAATTTACTCCGTATTTACTCCGCATTTCTTCACTCATTATTGATTCTTATAGGTGTTCAGGCGAACAAGTTCGGAGTCCTTTCCGAGATAGTGCCAACGGCACGCAAGAACATATCCCTTCGGGATGATTGAACGGATTAAATCTTCCCAATCTTCCCATCGACCGCTTGCGGTCTAGTTTTTTTATTCAACTAATCCGCGTTGCGGATGATTAGAAGATTTGGAAGATTTTTAAGATTAAAAAAATCCGTTTAAGATTTAAAAAATCCGTTCAATCCCTTCAATCGTTCCGCAGGAACTTGTTGATAATAAAACATATCCCTTCGGGATGATTGAGCGGATTGAGCGGATTTGTCGATTTCTTTGTGTGCTTCGCACAGTCCATGAAGGTAAGTTCGGAGTCCCTTCCGGGATAGTGCCAACGGCACGCATCACCACAATATGAATCAACAAGTTCCTGAGGAACGATTTCTTCACACCGCTCACGGTGTCCTTCCGTGCATTTCCGCGTGAAACCCAAGTAAAGCATTGTGTACAAATTGAAAAATGAGGATAAGGTTGGGGTGGTGTGGCATGAAAAAGCCGGATTTTATGCAGTTTGTGCTTTGTATTGCATAAAATAGCGCATTTTTTATGCAGTTAATGTGGTGGAATGAATAAAAAGTAGTAATTTTGCCATCGAATCAATAGCAAATAATATGAAGACTATCATTTTGAATCAGCGCAAAGAGCGGGACGAGTTGATGTCACGCACATATTTGACACGGCATAACAGCCAAGATATGGATTTGTTGCTAAGTAGTCATCTTATAAAGTTGATAACGGGTCCTCGACGAGTAGGGAAGTCCACGCAAGCATTATTGATGTTGCGAAACAAGAATTTTGCCTATTTGAATTTTGATAGTCAATCATTGTTGGATGCGTGGGACGCAGACCTTGTCATCCGTATGTTAGATGATGTTTATCCTGGTTATGAGTATCTTCTGCTTGACGAGGTGCAGAATCTTGATGCTTGGGATATGTGGGTTAGTGAACTCTATAGAATGGGTAAGAATCTCATCATCACAGGCAGTAATGCAAGGATGCTTAGTAGCGAGATGGCTACGGTGTTGACAGGTAAGTATCTTCAGGTGAAGATGCTGCCGTTCAGCCTTGAAGAGTTTTTCGACTGGAACAAACTGGATATTCATGCATTGCAGTCTGAACAGAAGACAGAAGCATCTTTCTTGACCGATGACTATTTGAGAAATGGCGGCTATCCAGAGGTGGTGGCATCGCGCCAACTGACGCGTAGTTATCTCGACACGTTGTTTGATTCTATTATCTGGAAAGATGTTGCGAAACGACATAATATCCGTAATATAGCAGATTTGAACAATCTTGCCATGTATCTGCTTCCCAACTTCTGCAATCTCGTTAGTGCCAACGACTTGACAGAAGAGTTGGGATTCTCCAGTGCCAACACGACAAAAAAGTACATGGATTATTTACAAGAACCATACCTGTTCTATTACTTGGCACGTTATAACAATAAACTTAAACTGATGTGGAAGGCTCCACGAAAAGTGTATGTCGTTGACAATGGCTTTGTGGCTTCCAAGGCTTTCAATTTGAGTGAAAACCTTGGAAGGTTGTTGGAGAATCAAGTGTTTATCGAACTTCTGCGTAAGGGGTACGACATAGAGAAGTCAATGTTCTATTATCATTCCCGCAATGATAAGGAAGTGGATTTTGTGCTCCGAAAAGGAACGCAGATTGAACGACTTGTGCAGGTGTGCTATGATTTGAGTAGTCCAAAGACAGAAAGACGTGAGGTGGATAGCATTGTGGAATGTGCAGGAGAATTGAAATGCAGTAATCTTGTCATAGTGACATATAATGATAAACGTACAATAGAGAAAGATGGTTACTGTATCCATGTGGTGCCCATATCGGAGTTCTAGGCGGCTGAACATACCGTTCGCAATGATGAAACGGATTGAACAGATTAAATCTTTCTGATCTTCCCAATCTTCCAATCGACCGCTTGCGGTATAGTTTTTTGTTCAACTAATCCGCGTTGCGGATGATTAGAAGATTTGGAAGATTTTTAAGATTAAAAAAATCCGTTCAATCCCTTCAATCGTTCCGCAGGAACTTGTTGATTAAAAAACATACCGCTTCGCGATGATGAAACGGATTGAGCGGATTGAACACGAATTTGATTTTTTTTGAACACAAATCTCTCAAATCTTACGAATCCCATCCGGCTGGTTTCCTAACAGACTCCATCGTCAAAGATTCGGTAGATTCGTGCGATTGGCTACGCCGAGCTAAAGGTTCGTGTTCGAAAAAATCCAATCCGCTCAATCCGCCAAATCGTTCCGCAGGAACTTGTTGATAATAAAACATATCCCTTCGGGATGATTGAACGGATTGAGCGGATTTTTTCGATTTCTTTGTGTGCTTCGCACAGTCCATGAAAGTAAATGCGGGGTAAATACGGAGTAAATTTTGACCAGTAAATAAAAGCATAATTTAAGTTTCGGGAGTTCTCATGTAACTATTCAGCGAAAGAACTCCAACTTGTTTTTTTCTGAAACTAATTTGAATAATTAAAATAATTTAAGTCACTAATTTCTATAATTATTATTGTAATTAGTGGATAAAATTATTCTAATTATTGTAATTTGTTTCTTAAAATCCATCGCCAAAGGCGATTCGCTGAATTGTTACGTTCTCATTTCACCACAGATTACACGGATTACTCAGATTTTTTTGTCCTATGTCTTTGCCATTGCTCAGATTTTGACAGAATTGCACAGATGGCTTTCCTGCTGAAAGCCCCATCCGGATGGTTTTCAAAGAGCCGTGAGCGGCTCTAATCAGTGTAATTAAGATGAAATCAGTGTAATAGCCAAACATAAAGCAAATAATCTGTGTAATCTGTGCAATCTGTGGTTTTTCCCACTTCCGAAAGTTGAGAAGCATAAAATTTACTCGAACAAATTTACTCCGTATTTACTCCGCATTTCTTCACTCATTATTGATTCTTATAGGTGTTCAGGCGAACAAGTTCGGAGTCCTTTCCGAGATAGTGCCAACGGCACGCAAGAACATATTCCTTCGGGATGATTGAACAGATTAAATCTTTCAACGAACTGGCGTTGTTTGCTTTTTAGATACAGATGATGTATGCCCAATCTGTCATTTAGAGGTTCTTTTCTCCTAAAAAGTTCGTCTTTTTTTACTTTTCCTGCATTTTTTGTGTGATTTTCTTGCAGTTGTCGTATGAATCTGCTATCTTTGTACATTAAATGTACGCGCATATACACGCGAGGCGGCAGAAAAATGCTGCCAGATTAGCTTATTTTTGAGACAAATTAAATTAACCAAATCGATATGAAAACTCAAAAAACACTTTCATTCATGATGCCGCTGGCAGTGGCAGCAATGGTTCTTGTGGGCTGTAGTGACTATGACAACGGCTACACCGAGAAGGAGATGAAGTTCAATGCAGACTTCAGCCGTCAGTTCGGCTCGTTCGACGAGACGCAGGACTGGAACTTGGCTGAGCGTGCGGCAGTGACCGTGACCACCTCCGAACTGAAGGACATCAATGTCTATACGGAGAAGGAAGGTTCGTTCGTGCAGGTCGGAGCGTTCAAGAATGTGACGGGTACGAAGAAGTTGGAGTTTGAGGTGATTGAGGACATGACGAACCTTGTGGTGAGCGACGGCGACGTGGCTCTCCGTGCCGTGACAGGCGGAACGGTCAATTTCGACGACATGACCTCTGTGGGTGGCGAGGTGTTGGGCACTCGTGGCGGCGAGTATGTGGACCGCAACCTGTGGTCAAAGAATTATGTGGTGCCCGCCAACATCACCGACGCTGAACGTGCGGCTGTGGTGGCTGAGTTCAGCAAGCAGCACTATGGTGCCTACAACGAGGTGCTGGTGCCTTGGACAGAACTGTTCGTGCAACAGGTGTATAAGGGTGAGGCAGAGTATTATGATGCCTTCAACCAGGAGACTGGCGTGGCAAGCAACAAGATGAACCACCTGCTGATTTGGGACAGTTCGGCAGGCGAAGGTTCATTTGATGGTGGCTACATCCACATCAACGACTTCAACAACGGCGACCAGCAGACGGTGGCATACGACGACAACGACACGGAGAAGCAGCACCCCATCATCGGTCTGACCCTCATGCGTGGCATCGACCCGACGGGTTGCCCCACCGAGGACGTGACCATCGAAGGTGTGACGAAACATTGGGTGAAGCAGTTTGAATATCATAACGCACAGAGCGACGAATACCAACCTACATACATCATGAAGCGCGTGACCTGGACGGAGAACGGCGTGACGAAGTCGGGTCTCTACCTCGGTTTCGACTTCTATGCTCAGAAGCGTGCTGACCAGCCTGCCGACAAGAACATGGACGTGGAGCGCGACTGGATTTTCAACGACTGGATCATCAAGATTTCGCAGAGCATCAATTCAGTGGTGCCGGTGAGCGAACTGCAGAACGCAACTCCTGCTGCCTGGATTTTGGCAGGTGAGGACCTCGGCGGCGGTTTCGACATCGACTACAATGACGTGGTGGTGAAGGTGGAGCGTCTGGCTGGCGAGAACAAGGTGCATGTCACTCCGTTGGCTGCCGGCGGTACACTCGCATCCTACCTCTTCTTCGGGCAGACCTGCATCGGTGAGATTCACCAGTTGCTCGATGCCAGCCCTGCACGCAGTGGCAGTTATCAGCCCATCAACCTCAGCGGTGACCTGCATGTGCCTACCCAGAAAGTGGAAGTGACCGTGGATAAGGATTGGGGTCTGACCCAAGACATCAGCAAGGCGAACAACATGGGTGGTTTCACCATCCGCGTGTTGCCTGCAGGCACAGAACCGATGGCAAAGGTGCTCAACTATAACGACCCGGCCTTCGACAAGGCGACCACCGTGAAGGCTCCTCAGCAGGGAGAGGCACCTTATATCATCTGTGTGCCATACGCTTACAAACTCACGAACTATCCTGAACCAGGACTGTCGGAGGCCACCGTGTGGGGATGGCCAGGCGAACTCATCAACATTGCCTCTGTCTATGAGGAATTTGAGGATTGGGCGCGTGATAAGGCTGCCAAGAAGGATTGGTACTCCAAGCCAAGTGCACAGGGCTTCGTTTCCACGAAGAAGTTCACTCGCATAAGATTCGGTGAGCAGCCTGCCAAGATGACCGATTTCCAGATTCAGGAGACAGGCAATCCTAATGCCGACGTGACCTTCTACAACCTGGTTCCGAGCGTCTATCCAGAGGTGAAGCAGCCAGCGGCAACCCTTGCACTGAAGCAGGAAGGCGACATCTACGTGACCGTGGGCGAAACCATCGACCTCCTCAACTACGTCAACACGAACTATCCAGACAAGGTGTTCTGCGTATCGACCAGCGAGGGCGAACAAGAACCAGTGACAGGCTCCTTCACCAAGTTTAAGACGTTGCAGGCGAACCACCGCACCCTCATGCACATCAGAATTGCCACTCCTAGTGGTCTGCTCAATGTGGATGTTTATGTGAACAGCGGCACCAGCAGCGAAGACAGCAACAAGAAGGACAACAACATCACCCTCTACGACAATGGCACCCCTGTCTATAACATTCCTGACATCGCAGCGGGCGAGACCAAGACCTACACCATCACTTCGAACGGCTCAGGCAGCTATTCAGTAGTGGGCAGCGAATTCTTTACGGCTTCCGTCAGCGGCAACACGCTGACCATCACAGGCGTGAAGGCAGGTCAGGCTAACCTGATTCTCACCCAGGCTGCCGACGACACTTACAAGGCTGCAACCGGCACTTACTGGCTCACTGCAACAGGTGCCCAGCAGCAGGCAGGTGACGACGAGGGTGACAAAGTGGATGACGGTGGAGATGACACACCAAGCGGAGGTGCAGGTACTTATTCCTTCAGCGGCAAGCAGACCAAATGCGTCTTCACGGTAGAGTCGGCAGGAAACGGCAAATACAACGTGAAGTACAATGGCACAGCCATCCTGAAGGGAGTTGCCAAGGTGACCTTCAGTTGGTCTGACAACTATCAGCCGAAAGAGTGGGGCGGTGCAGCAGGAGGCTTCAAAGTAAACTCTCCATGGAGTACCACAGGGTTGGAGACGGTCAGCGCGCAAGGCAACTATACCGTGACGCTGAGTTCAGCCTTCGGTGCTTCAGAAGACAAGACCCTCACTGTCAGCAACAATAATGCAGGCTCATCTTTCTATCTAACTGTTTCAGGGGAATAAACAAGAAAAAGGAATATTTGTTTTCATACTGAAATTAAAGGTTATATGTGAGTGGGAGAGGCTGCCTGTGAAGGTAGCCTCTCTTGTGCTTTTAAAAATAAATCATACAAATTGGACAAATCCGTTCCATCCGCTTCATCGTTACGCTGGAACTTGTCAAAATAACGCTGATTAGATACAAGGAAATCATCTTTCCCTCCGTTATTTTTGTTTTTTTCTCTGTTTTGTTTCTTTATTTGGAATTAATCCGTAACTTTGCAAAATAATAACCGTCATTATTATAATGCCCATTATTATTTTGAAGTTATGAAGTTCTATGACAGAGAGTCGGAGCAGCAGTTGCTCAGAGAGGTGTTAGCCCAAAGTAAGCGTGAGGCGCGTATGACCGTCATCATGGGTCGTAGGCGTATTGGTAAGACTGAGCTTTCGCAGAGATGTGGGGACGAGACCATTCTCTATTTTTTCGTTGGAAAGAAAGCGGAGTCTCTGTTGTGCAAGGACTTCATTGCCGAGATGACCCATAAGCTTGGAGTCCCTGTTTTGGGTCAGGTCAGCTCCTTTTCTGAGATTTTCAGGTATGTTCTACAACTTTCAGAAACCAGACCATTTACATTGATTATCGATGAATTCCAAAACTTCCAGAAGATAAATCCAACGGTGTTCAGCGATATGCAGCGTGATTGGGATTTGTGGAAACGCAAAAGTCACCTGAACTTGATTGTCAGCGGTTCTGTATTTACGCTGATGAAGAAGATTTTCGAGGATTATGAAGAGCCGCTTTTCGGACGTGCCGATGAAAAGTTGACACTTCAGCCATTCAAGACTGATGTGATGAAGGAAATCCTCCATGATTTCAATCCCGACTACACCCCAGAGGACTTGCTGGCGTTGTTCAGCATTACGGGTGGTGTGGCTTGGTATGTCACCCTGTTGCTTGACCGTGGGAAGATTCGTAAGAACAAGATGCTGGCTGCGTTGACGGAAGAGAACTCTCCCTTCATCAATGAGGGGAAGAACATTCTGATAGAGGAGTTCGGTACGGACTATGTGATCTATTTTTCCATCCTGACCTGTATTGCCAGTGGCATGAAGACCAGTGCGGAAATCAAGAATGAACTGGGAATCGACAATATCAGCAGCTATTTATCACGTCTGGAGGACTACTATGGCTTAATCAGCAAACATCAGCCCATCTTTGCCAAGGAAAACAGCAAGAAAGTGCGATACGAATTGGATGATTGTTTCCTGATTATGTGGTTCCGCTTCTTCTTCAAGTATCAGGCACTGGTGGAGAATAAGGCTCTGAAAGCTCTCGGTGACATCATCAAGAGAGACTACAATGGCGTGTCGGGGTTGATGATGGAACGGTACTTTATCCGCAAGTTCCAAGAAGAAGGGAAATATATTGTCGGCAAATGGTGGGACAGAAAAGGATTTGATGAGATAGACCTCGTGGTGGTCGACCCTGTTGGCAAGGAAGCTTGGGTATATGAGCTGAAAAAAGACGAAAGTCGCTATCATGAGGCTTCCTTCAAGGAAAAAGTTGATACGATGGTAGCTCAGACTCCAGAATTGCGTAAGATGACCATTCACATTGGCTCACTCAGTAAGAACGATATGTAAAATGGCTACGCTCGAAGGTACTTACGTTCGGAAATAATAAATAAAATTTGGTTATTAACTCACTTAGTCGTAACTTTGCAAATGGTTTACAAGATTCGATATGTGGCTTGACATTCTTTACATACTGATTGGGTTCGTCCTCCTCGTGAAGGGGGGCGACTTCTTGATTGACGGTGCGGTGGCGATAGCGCAACGTGCCAAGTTGAGTGCGATGGTGATTGGCATCACAGTGGTGGGCTTCGGCACGTCGATGCCCGAACTGCTGGTATCGACACAGGCAGCATGGGTCGGTTCGTCGGGTTTGGCAATCGGCAATGTGGCAGGGTCGAATATCGCCAACATCGCCCTCATCCTCGGTGTGACCGCCATGATATGCCCCTTGCCGTCGCAGCGCACGATGATGAGGATTGACATCCCCTTCATGCTGTTCGCCATGGTGCTGTTCATCGTGATGGCGATGACCGACGACACCATCCATCGGTGGCAAGGCATCACGATGGTGCTCCTGCTTGTGGCGTTCATCACCTGGGAGGTGCAGCATTCGCGCAAGAAGACCAAGCGGGCTGAGGCGCAAGGCGAGGTGGAAGTGGTGGAGAAACCCTCCATGCCCCTGTGGCGTGCCATCCTCTACGTGCTGGTGTCGCTGGCGGCGATGGTGTGGGGCGCCGACCTGCTCATTGGCGGTTCCAGTGCCATTGCCATGGAGTTGGGCAACTACTTCGGCGTGTCGAAAGAAGAGATGGAGCGCATCATCGGGCTCACCGTGGTGGCTGTGGGCACGTCGCTGCCCGAGTTGTTCGCCTCGGTGATGGCGGCACGCAAGGGTGAGACCGACATGGCGGTGGGCAACATCATCGGCTCCGTGTCGTTCAACATCCTTTCGGTGGTGGGAGTGGCTGCTGCCATCACACCAATCCACGATGCGTGGAAGCCCTTCGCCATCGACTATGCGGTGATGCTGGGCTTGGGTCTGGTGCTGTGGCTCTTCTTGCAGACGCACCACAAGATTGTGCGCTACGAAGGTGCCATCCTGCTGACCATCTATTGCCTTTACATCGCCAGGACCTTGATGGTGTAGGGGAGGTAACTATGATGCGGCAAGCCGCATTTTTCTCGGACAATAATTTCCAATAATTGACGATAATTTTATCCAATAATTATTATTGGAACCAATTTTTGGAAATTCTTCACTCATTTCTTTCTTTACATGGGTGTTCAGGCGAGTAAACTCGTAGTCTTGGTAATTATTGTCCGAGAAAACAAGCCGCTTGCGGCGAAAAGAAGAGACATCATTGTATAAGATAATTTTGTGTAGTTACTATCTAACATACTCTAATACATTCCTATGAGACCTATAAGACCTATGAGGCTTGTGCACCCCTTGTGTCGTGTTGTTGTCCTTCGGGCAGTGGCATGCTTGTGCTTGTTTGCCAGTCTGCCCGTCTGTGCCCAGCACCAGATTGACTCGGTGTTTATCCTGGTCCATCTACAGGACAACGGCGATGCCAAGGTGATGGAAAAACGTGTGTGCCAGGTGAGCGATCAGGGCACGGAGGGTTTCATCAAGTTTAACAACATGGGCGACATCGAGGTGAAGGATCTGGAGGTCTTCGACGAGAACGGCGAAGACTACAAGGTGGAGGAAGTGTGGGATGTGAACCGCAGCCGTGAGGCGAAGACCCGCAAGTGTGGCTACCACCGCACCGACCAGGGCGTGGAACTCTGCTGGGGCATCGGCAGGGCAGGGAAGCGCAGTTACTACATCGGTTACACGCTCACCAACTTGGTCAAGTCCTACGACGACTATGACGGCTTTTGCCATTCGTTCTACGAGGCAGCCAACTCGCCCGCAGCCTTCGCCATGGTGAATGTCATCGTCGAGCAGGTGGACTCGCTTGCCCAGCAGGATGCACGCATCTGGACCTTCGGCTACGACGGTTGGAAAGGACGCCTCGGCAATTATGTGTGGGCACGGACAGAAGAAGATGCTCCCATGCGCAACGGCGATGCGGTCATCATGCTCGTGGAACTGAGGAAGGGGCTTCTGCATCCTGCCGTCAGTAAGGAGGGCACGTTCAAGGAACTGGTGAAGCGTCCAGCCCTCGTCGATAGCGAATACGACATCGAAGTGGCGATGGGCGACACCCTGGAGAATGGTGCCTTGCGCAGTTCGCTGATGGGCGGTCAAGTGGGCACAGGGCACGAAAACCAAGATGGACACACTTTGCTGATGACGGGCGAGGAAGACGGCGGCGGCTTCAGTTGGGAACTGATTGGCGGTTTCCTGCTGATTGTCGGACTCATCGGTTGGGCGGCTAAAGAACCCGTCAATGCCTTCGTCGCCGACAAGAAGCGGCAGAAGAAGCGGTTTGCCGCCCTGACCACGCTGATGGGCGGTAAGAAATGGAACGAACTGCCGTACTGGCGCGAACTGCCCATGCAGGGCAACCTGCTCGGTTCGAGTGCCGTGCTGGCTGCCGTGCAGCAGATTCTGACGGCATCGAAAAACAACCCCATCAATGGGGTGGAATTCAGTGTGCAGCACCTCTACGAGGCGTTTATCCTCCGTATGTTCTACAAGGGCGGCATCACCCTCGACTATGACACCGACAAGCAGGGCAAGACCCGACAACTCTTCCGCATTCAAGAACCGGTGAAGCCAGAGAAGAAGCAGGAAAAGGACGTGACGAAGAACGCCACCATTGACGCTGTCCATGTACAGCATGGTGACCGAAAACGTGAGGTGGACAGGTTGTATATGGGTCTGTTGCACGACGACGGCATCCAGTACATGCTGCACGACTTGCTCTATCAGGCGGCAAACGCTGACCATCTCCTGCAACCCGATGAGTTGAAGGACTATGTGAAGAAGAATCTGGAAAACCTGCGTCCCATGGCGGACGCCCTCTATATGGTGGCTGGGTGCCGCAAGGATGACGACGCCCTGAAAGCCGATGAGGTGCAGCAGGTGGTGGGCTTTGCGCATTACCTCAAGGACTTCTCGCTGGTGCAGGAACGCCACATCGAGGAGGTGAATCTTTGGAAGGAGTACCTTGTCTTTGCTTCTTTCTACGGCATTGCCGACCAGGTGCGCCGAGACATGAAGGCGGTGGCACCCGACGCCACGAAACTCGACCAACTCATCCTGCCCACCCAAGTGGTGGCGGACTTCCGACCCATCACCACGGCACTTGCCTCCTCGCTTTACTCGGCACGGATGTACGAGACTGCCTATGAGCGTGAACAGCGCCGTTCCTACTCCAGCGGCAGTGGCAGCAGCAGTTCGCGAAGTTACTCCAGCAGCAGCGGCAGCAGCGGACACAGCAGTTACTCTGGCGGTGGCGGTCACTCTGGTGGCGGTGGCAGCGGATTCAGATAAGTTGACAGTTGACAATTGACAATTGACAGTTAGGCTGACGCGATGCTTGCATCTCGCATGGCAAACTCCTAACTCCTAATTCCTAACTCCTAACTAAAATAAAAGAACTATGGATATATAAAGAATTGTAGAAGGACCGTTGAAGAACTGGTTGGTCGGTCTTCTGATTGTTCTTGGCGTGAGCGTGGCACTCTTCGTGTTCACCCCTGCACCGCCCGACTCGGTGGTGACGCTCGACGACACCGGTGACATCATCGCCACGTTTGCCGCGACTGCCTGCGGCATCCTTTGTTTCCCGGGATTTCTGTGCATCTTCATCAAGAAGTTGCGCTTTCCCATGGTCATCATCCTGTCGTTCGTGCTGCTGCTGTTCCTCGCGGCAGTGTGTCTCGACCATGCCTACAACCACCTGAACTATGCCCTCTCGAAGGACAAGAACCCAGTGGAACGCCTCTGTGTCATCACCCACCATGCCCACAACCAGACCACCAGGACAAACCAGACTCACCGTACGGGCAAGGACGTGTTCGGCAATGAGAATGAGTATGTGACTGAGCACACGGAGACGGCGGACACCTATGAGATGAAGTTCCGTTTCCTCGATGGCGGCGTGGCAGGTTCGGAGCACGCCATCAGCCGCAGCGAACCCTATGCGTTCTACAACCGTGTGTATCAGGGCGACACCTGCATTGCCTACATCCTCACGGGTGCTTTGGGCAGAGACTATGTGGCAGACATGATCGTGAAGAAACGAGCACGGTGATTCAAACAAAAGAAATCGAACAAATCTGTAAATCGAAAAGATCCGTTCAATCCGTTTCATCGTTCCGCAGGAACTTGTTTATAAAAAACATATTCCTTCTGGATGATGAACCCCGAATCAATCATTAAATGAACGTGAGTTCGGTGTAAGAATTACGCCTTCGGCGGCTTGAAAAAAACAAGAAAAAACTAAAGAAAATAAGAAAAAATAAGAGAAAATAGAGAAAGTGAAATGTTTTTTCTTGTATTTTTTTATTTTTTCTTGTTTTTCTAAAGCCCGCAAAGCGGTAAAAGGACTTCCGAACCGTGAGTGCTCTTATACCGAACTGACGTTAATTGAAGTTTCGGATGCGTTTTTTTGCCCACAGATTACACAGATGGACACAAATTCTTTCTCAGACAGATTTTTTTCGGATTGCACAGATTGTTGGAGCCTCGGTGGCTCCTGCCATGCGGGATGTTTTGCTCATCAGTCATCGTCGCTTGCGACGACAATAATCCGTGCAATTAGAGAGAACCTTTAGCTCGACGAAGTCAAATCTGTGTAAGAAAAAACGCATGACAAGACAGAACATCTGTGTCCATCTGTGCAATCTGTGGTTTTTATGACTCCCGAAACTTATGTTTATCATTATTTGTTAACTCAACTTCCGCCAGTATGCGAAAACGATGACATTCAGTCGCCTACGGCGAGAACCTTCAGCTCGACGGACTCAAATCATTCAAATCACTACAAATCAAATAATTGAAGTTTCGGAAGTGTTTTTTGCCCACAGATTACACAGATGGACACAAATTCTTTCTCAGACAGATTTTTTCGGATTGCACAGATTGTTGGAGCCTCGGTGGCTCCTGCCATGCGGGATGTTTTGCTCATCAGTCATCGCCGCTTGCGACGACAATAATCCGTGCAATTAGAGAGAACCTTTAGCTCGACGAAGTCAAATCTGTGTAAGAAAAAACGCATGACAAGACAGAACATCTGTGTCCATCTGTGCAATCTGTGGGGCGAAAAAACACTCCCGAAAGTTAAATCAAATAAATATATTCAAGTTTCGGTTGTTTTTCTAAAGCCCGCAAAGCGGTAAAAAGAACTCCGAAGTTAAGTTCTCTTATACCGAACTGGCGTTATTTAACGTGTATTCGGTGAAGACCACAAATAATCACGGATGGTTGGGATGAAACCATAAAGAAAAGGATTGACTTTGCAGATGATTCACATCATGCCGCTCGTCAATCCTTTTTTTTACCTTCTTCCACTTTGGTTGCACCCGACAGGTGACCGATGGCGAAGGCACCTAACCTAAAATCCTTTTTACTACTTTAGTGAGATTCTTAAAACCTATTGATAACCTAAATCTATTCAAAGGTGTTCCTATAACTTACTTTCTATCGGCTGGCATCCGCCGAGGTCAGCCGTTGTGCTTGTACCCTTATTATATATTAACCACTCTGTCTTTTAGTAACTTAGGAATCTAACTTGGCTATTACCGATTAGCCGTAAAAAAAATTCTCTGTTCTTATGAAAAGTTCCATTTGCTCTTGTATATATGTCATATAGCAGTTAATTTCATCGTTATGGGTTAACTCTGTCTTTTATTTGTCCACCTTAGGATATGATGAAGGATGGTGGACTTCCTTTTAATTTTTGACTCCCGTCCGTCAAGAGGTTATCACTAATCCCTTGAAGGCCCGGGAGTCTACCTATTTCCATTAAAAACTATTCCGATAAAATGTTGGACTTATCCACTGGGGATGTTATGAATTACTATTTACTACTGTTTTACAAAGATTTGGGCAAAATTTGGGAGTAAGCCCGTATCGAAATTTCTTTATTGTTTTTTTGGAACAATTACAGGTTTTTGTGTGTTCTTAGTATATGTTTAAGAGTTAATATGATTCGGATTGTTATCTTGAAGCGAGTACGTTACCGTTAGCCTCGCCCGAGAAACGATTGTCCTTCCAGTTACCGACGATCGACTTGCCGGTGGTTGTTGTGTAGGTTCCGTAGCCGTTACGCATGTCTTCCTTGAACTGACCTGTGTAGGTTGCGCCCGAAGCCCATACGAATGTGCCCTGACCTTCGATGTAGGAGTTGCAGAACTGACCTTCGTAAACGTTGCCGTTAGCATAAGTGTACTTGCCAAGACCTTCCTTCTCACCGTTCACCCACTGTCCTGCATACACGTCGCCGTTGTTGTGGTAGTAAGTACCGTAGCCGTTGCGCTGGTTGTTCTCGTAGTGACCTACGTACTTGTCGCCGTTGGCTGCTGTGAACACGCCTTCACCCACACGTACATCATCCACCCATTCGCCTTCGTAAGTGTCACCATTGGCCCAAGTGAGTTTGCCGTGACCGTTACGCTTGCCGTTCTTCCACTCACCCTCGTAAGTGTTGCAGCGCTCAGCATAGAATGCACTGCCGAAGCCGTCCTGCTTGCCGTCCTTGAAGTCACCCTGGTAAACGTCGCCCTCTACCCATGAGTAACGTCCGTAGCCGTTGATCTGTCCATTCTCGAAGTTACCTTCGAAGCGGTCACCGTTCTTCCATTCATACACGCCCTTGCCGTGCATTTTACCGTCTTTCTTGCTACCGGTGTACTTACCTGCGTTGTTCAGGTCGGGATTCTTCTGAGCAGCGTCGTCCTGGCTCTGTGCCATGATGCTGTTGTAAGCACCGAATGACAAGAATGCTAAAACTGTTAAGATAAACTTCTTCATAACTTAGCCCTTTCTTTTTTAGTAGTGGTAGTTTGTTGAATCTATGTTAGTTTTTGTTTGTTTTGTTACTGAGTTGTCAACATTTTTTGTTTTTGACAATGCAAAGTTACCCGTTTTGTTTCCTACTTCCAAATAAAAAATACAAAAAATATCGATAAATTTTAAAAAAGTTGCATTTTAGACCATTATGATACACTATCTTTCCTATTTTGATAAATTGCGAGTGAATAAAAGCGGTGTTTTGTCGGAATTATTGGAAACATAGCAAGTCTATGTACTGTAAAAGGCGTTCCTTGTCCTATTATATATATAATGTACGCGAAACGTGTCTGGAGTTTGTGAGCAATTTAAGGTGTATAATGTTTCCATTACAGGGTTTGTGTAGGTCAAAATGTTTCCTCGTATAGGTCGTTTATGTTCACTCTTTGTTTGTATCTTGTTGAATATGAGCAGTTCGTCCAAACAGACATTCAAAAGGACTGGTGGAAGGACTTACGCTGATGCACAGGCATCGGGAAACAAGGCGTACACCTGACAATTCCATACGTCGGCACGGTGCGCGTTACATTTCATCCTTCCAGCGCGAAATATTTCGTTCTTACAGCACGTGTCATTTCGTGCTGGAAGACGAACGGAGGGGGTGATGAAATGGCTTGAACACGAATGACTTTTTTGAACAACGAATTTCACGAATTATACGAATGGTGAGTCCAGCACATATTTAACTCATGAATTATTTGAAACGAATAGGAATAATTGGCATAATTTTGGGGTCACTAATTTCTATAATAATGAACGTGAACTCGACGAAAGCCACAAATAATTTAATTCATGATAAATTCATGGTCATTTATGTCCAAATTAAAACACGAATTACCATGAACCTTTAGCTCGGCGTAGCCAATTTTTCATGAATTAACTCAAGTTTCGGATGTTTTTCACCACAGATTGCACAGATTACACGGATTTTTTTTAACAACGAATTTCCCTAATTTTACGAATTTTTCTTTTCAATGCCGCAAGCGGCAACGAAGGAAAACGAATGCTGAGTGTAGCCATTCAATTCCA
>Ga0256404_1005468_pt1 | contig 22408 bp, 21 predicted proteins | sample RumenRJG_01DNA_FD_185990 | JGI IMG/M metagenome (GOLD analysis project Ga0256404, IMG submission 185990) | Bovine rumen microbial communities from Lethbridge, Alberta, Canada - RJG_01 | ecosystem: Host-associated > Mammals > Digestive system > Stomach > Rumen | place: Canada: Alberta | collected...
TCGAATTTAGATGCCAATAGATTAGATATAATTTCTGAATTATTAAAATATTCTTTTAAATTGCTAGACACATTTAAAATTTTGGCTATTTCTAATAAAGCTTTAGAACTTAGTGGAATGTAACTTTCCAAATTTTTTAAATAAGGTGTAATATCATCAATTTCGTCGATTGGTAAGTTACCATATTTTATTATTAATTCATATGCTTCCGAAGTTTCACCAAGTAATTGTTTTACTTTCTCAATATCATTAGATGGTAAAATATTTAAACACATATTTTTTCCGATATATGTTTTACAATATCCTTTTAATATTTCAAGGATTTTATTAAATTCTAATTTGATTAGATTTTGGTTCATTTTAATCTCCTTTAATAAATAATGCTTAAATTATAGCATAAACTTAAAAAATATTCAACGTTGGCTAAACAAATATAAAATATAAAATTTTACGAAAAACACTTGAAAAATCTACCAAAAAGGTATATAATGAAATAGCAAAATGAATAACGAACAGGAGAGTGGGAACAAATCCCACTCTTTAATTGTAAATAAAGGGGGAAATAAATCTTGGCAAGTATTGAAGAAAGAGTAGAAACTCTTGTTGGAAAAACAATTGAAGCTTTAGGCTATCAGTTGTATGATGTTCAATATGCAAAAGAAGGAAAAGATTACTTTTTACGTCTTTTTATTGAAAATCCAAATGGAACAATTAGTTTAGAAGATTGCGAAAAAGTAAATAATGAAATAGAAGAAATGTTAGATACTGCTGATTATATAAAGGAACAATATTTCTTAGAAGTATCTTCAACAGGTGTAGAAAAGATTATTCGAAAAGAAAAACATTTAAGAGAGAATATTGATGAATACATAACAGTTAATTTATTCAAACCTGTTAATAACAGTAAAGAATTTATTGGTAAGCTAAAGAAATTTGATGACCAAACAATTTATATTGAAATAGATAGTGAAGTTATTGAATTAGAAAGAAAAAATATATCATTAATAAAAAAATATTATGATTGGGATAGCGAAATGTAATATAAACATACCCAATTGAGTAGAAGGAGGAATTAAAAAAATGAAAAAAGGAGCAAAAGCAAAACCAAGTAAAGCAATAGATAGTAAGGAAATGTTGCTTGCAATGGAAGAATTAGAAAAAGAAAATGGTATGGAACCAGGAAGTTTAATGGAGGCTATAGAAACAGCATTAGTTACAGCATACAAAAGAGATTTTGATTCAACAGCTGATAATGCTAAAGTTGTTGTTGATAAAGAAACTGGTGATTATCACGTATTTGTTGAAAAAGAGGTTGTAGAAGAAGTTGAAGATGGAAATATTCAAATTTCTTTAGAAGATGCTAAAAAAATTAATAAATCATTAGAAGTTGGAGACACAGCACAAATTGAAATAATGCCAAAGAATTTTGGAAGAATTGCAGCTGGAACAGCAAAACAAGTTATTATTCAAAAAATAAGAGAAGCATCAAGAGAATACTTATTCAATGAATTTAGCGATAGAAAAGGTGAAATAGTTTCTGGATTAATTCAAAAAGCTGATGGAGGAATTGTTGTAGTAGATTTAGGAAGACTAGAAGGTGTTATGCCATTAAAGGAACAAGTTCCTACAGAAAAATATCATGTAAATGATAAAATTAGAGCATATGTTTTAGATGTAGAAAAAGGAGCTAAAGGTGCACCACAAGTTATAATTTCTAGAGCAGCAGCTGATTTCGTAAGAAAATTATTTGAATTAGAAATTCCAGAAATTTATGAAGGTGTTATTGAAATTAAAAGCGTATCAAGAGATGCAGGAAGTAGAAGTAAGGTAGCTGTGTATTCTCCAAATGAGAATATAGACCCAGTAGGTTCATGTGTTGGTCAAAAAGGAATTCGTATTCAAAACATAATTAATGAATTAGGTGGAGAAAAAATAGATGTTATTGAATGGAATGAAGACCCAGCAACATTCATTTCAGCTGCTTTATTACCAGCTCAAGTTTAGCAGTAGATATTAAGGAAGAAGAAAAATTTGCACAAGTTATTGTTCCAGATGATCAATTATCATTAGCAATTGGTAAATCAGGACAAAATGCTAGATTAGCTGCAAAATTAACAAATTGGAAAATAGATATTAAGAGTGAATCTCAATTCAGACAAATTTTAGCAGAAGCACAAAATGCTGAAGAATCTGAAGAAAATGCTGAAGAAGTTGAAACTTCAGAAGAATAATTAAAAGGAAGTGAATATTTTGAAAAGTATACCACAAAGAACATGTATAGGATGTAATGTAAAAAAAGATAAAAATGATTTTATACGTATAGTTAAAGATAATCAAAATAACATAAGTATTGATAGAACAGGTAAAGCAAATGGTAGAGGCGCATATATATGCGATAACGTAGAATGTTTGGAAAAAGCTATAAAAAATAAGAAGATTGAAAAAAGTTTTAAAATGGAAATTAATAATGAAGTTTATGAGAATTTAAGAGGTGTGATTAGTGGTAAATAATTTTTCAAAAGAGAATAAAAAAAATATAAGTGGGGGTGAACTTATTGGGTAAGATAAAAATACATGAAATTGCAAAAGAATTAGGCTTAACCAGTAAACAAATAATTGAGAAAGCAAATAGTTTGGGGATAGAGGTTTCTAGTCACTTAAGTTCAGTAGATGAAAAGCAAGCCAAGTCTATTAAAGATAGTTTTAAAGGTAGCCAAAATAATAAATCTAAGCCTGAAAGCAAATCAAGAGATAGTAAAACAGATAAATCTTCTAAAAATAAAACAGACAAGAAAAATGTAACACCTGTTATTATAAGAAGAGAAGTTATTATTAATGATGAACCAAAAAAAGTTGAAGAAAAACCTAAAACTAACAGAAATGATGTTGGATTTGTAGAAAGAAATAAAAATCAAGATTACAATATTGTCTATAGAAATAAAACCACTAAACCTATGACATTTAGTGAATTATTTGGAATAAAAGACAACAAGAAAGAAAAAAATGAAACAAAAAAGACAGAAACTGAGAAAAAGGTTGAAGAGACTAAACAAACTTCTGAAGTAAAAGTTAACAATGATGAGAAAAAATCAAAACCAATAGAGGAAAATAAAAATACTCAAAAAGATATAGAAATACAAGAAAAAGTAGCTGAAGAAAAAAATATATCAAGTCAAAAGAATTTTGAAAAGGAGAAACCAGATTTAACTGATAATAAGACTATGGAGCAAGCAGTAAAAAAAGAATATGTAAATAATAACGGATACAGAAGAAATGATAATTATAATCAAAATAGAAATAATTATAATGACAGAAATAATTCAGGTGAAAGAACTAGATTTAATCAAGATGGAAATAGAAATAATAGATTCCAAAATGATAGAAATGGAAATTTCAATAATAGAAATAATAATTACAATAATGGTTATAATAATCAAGATAGAAGAAATAATGGTGAAAATGGATTCAATAGAAATCAAAATGGTAAGTTTCAAAGAAATGGCTTTAACAACAGAGGAGACAATAATAGAAATGATTTCAATAGAAATGGAAAAAGACCGCTGGATGAAAAGGGAATTGACAAGAACATAAAAGATATCATGTCAACTGAAATTGTAGAAAAAGAATCTCAAAGAGATTATAATAGTAGATCAATTGACAAAGCTAAACAAATCAAGTTTGAAGAGAATAAGGGAAATAAGAAAACAACAAAAGGAAAGAAAAATGGTAGATTTGAAGATTTTGATGGTGGAAAATTAAAAGGACTAAAAAGAGAAAGTGGATTATCAAATATGTTTGATGATCAAGATGGTGGAATGCTAGATTATTATGATATGTCTAGTGGAAGAATTAAAAAGAACAAAAAGAAAGCAAACAAAACTGAAGATGGTGAATCTAAACAAAAAATCTTTGAATTAAAAGAAATTAGTATTCCTGAAAAAATTACAGTAAAAGATTTAGCAATGGAATTAAAGAAAACAAGTAGTGAAGTTATTAAAAAACTATTTGGTTTAGGAATAATGGCTACAATTAATAATGAAGTTGATTTTGATACAGCATATTTAATTGCTTCAGAATTTGGTGTTACAGCTAACAAAAAAGAAGTTGTTAATGAAGAAGATATTTTATTTGATGAATCTGAAGATAGTGAAGAAGAATTAGAAGCAAGACCACCAGTTGTTGTAGTTATGGGACACGTTGACCATGGTAAAACATCTTTGCTAGATGCTATTAGAAGCACAAATGTTATAGAAGGTGAAGCTGGAGGAATTACACAACATATTGGTGCATATAAAGTAAATGTAAGTGGCAGAGAAATTACTTTCTTAGATACACCAGGACATGAAGCTTTCACAAGTATGAGAGCCAGAGGTGCTCAAATTACTGATATTGCAATATTGGTAGTTGCAGCAAATGATGGTGTAATGCCTCAAACAGTTGAAGCTATTAATCATGCTAAAGCAGCAAATATTCCAATTATAGTAGCAGTAAACAAAATAGATTTACCAGAAGCTAATGTTGATAAAGTAAAACAAGAATTAATGCAATATGAATTAGTTTCAGAAGAATGGGGTGGAGATACAATATTTGTTCCAATCTCTGCTAAAAATCATACAAATCTTGATACTTTATTAGAAATGGTACTATTAGTTGCTGACATGCAAGAATTAAAAGCAAATCCAAATAAACAATCTAAAGGTGTTGTAATTGAGGCTCGTTTGGATAAGGCTAAAGGTCCAATTGCATCTGTACTAGTTCAAAGAGGTACATTAGATGTAGGTGATACAGTTGTTGTTGGTACATCAATTGGTAGAATTAGAGCAATGAAAAATGATAAAGGTCAAAATGTAAGAGAAGCTGGTCCTTCAACTCCTGTTGAAATTATGGGATTAACAGAAGTACCAGAAGCTGGAGATACATTCTATGAAGTTAAAAACGAAAAAATGGCTAAACATTTAATTGAGAAGAGACGTGCTCAAGAAAGAGAAAAAATGTTGAAATCAAGTACAGTAACTTTGAGTAATTTATTCGAAAAAATGGCTAGCGATGAGTTGAAACAATTGAATTTAATTGTTAAAGCTGATGTTCAAGGTTCTGCAGAAGCGGTTAAACAATCACTTGAGAAATTATCTAATGATGAAGTCAAGGTTAAAGTTATACACTCTGTTCCAGGTGCTATTAATGAATCTGATGTTCAACTTGCAAAAGCAGCAGGTGCAATTATTATAGGATTTAATGTAAGACCTGTGGGAACAGCCAAAGAATTAGCTGATAGAGAAGGAGTAGAAATTAAATTATATTCTATTATTTATCAAGCAATTGAAGATGTTGAAGCTGCCATGAAAGGTATGCTTGATCCAGTATATGAAGAAAAAATTATTGGTAATGCTCAAGTTAGACAAACATTTAAAGTTTCTAGCGTTGGTACTATTGCAGGATGCTTTGTATTAGACGGTAGAATTGAGAGAAATGCTGGTGTTAGGGTTATTCGTGATAGCGTTGTAATTCATGAAGGTAAACTTGCATCTTTGAAACGTTTTAAAGATGATGTTAAAGAAGTTACAAAGGGATTTGAATGTGGTGTACAAATTGAGGATTATAATGATATTAAGGAAGATGATATTATTGAGGCTTTCGTTATGGAGGAAGTTAAGAGATAATTTTTTCGACTTGCAGTGGACCACCGAAAAATAACGAAAAACACCAACAAGCTAAATATTTTAACGCTCCGTTCGTTTGCTGGCGTTGTGATTTCTATAAAGACATTAGGTGGGGGCGCCAAGCTGCGCACACCACTGCGCGTTAAAAATTTAGCTTGTTGATATTTTCGATATTTTTCGGTTACTCTACGGTTTAGAGTTTTAGAAAAAATTATTTTTGAGTGAAGGAGATGAGATTGACGTGGCTAAGAATGAGGCTCGTTTGAATAGGATAAATGAGGAGTTGAGGAAGGAATTAAGTAGCATTTTAGCGTATGAATTAAAGAATCCTAATATTACGGGGATGCTTAGTGTTACTAAGGTTAAGATTACTCCTGATTTTAAATATGCAAAAGTGTATGTTAGTATCTTAAATTCTAAAGACATTGATAAAACCATGGCTGGTTTGAAGGAATCTGCTGGATTTATTAGAAGTAGAATTGCTAAGGAGGTTAATTTAAGAATTACTCCTGAGTTAGTTTTTGAAATTGATGATTCTTTGGAATATGGTGCTAGAATTGATAATATTTTGAAAGATTTAAAATAAATTTTAAATGGGTTTATAGGTAAAACCAAAAAAACCTAAATTTTCACAAAGATAAGGAAGTTATGGAATGACTTTAGATAATATTATAGAACAAATAAATAATGCTGATTCAATAGTAATATTAACACATGAGAATCCTGATGGTGATGCTATTGGAAGTAGTTTAGCATTGTATAATGCTTTGAAAAATTACGGAAAGCAAAATGTAGATGTTATTATTCCTGAGTACTCTAGATGTTTTGAGTTTTTACCAGGAGCTGCTGAGATAAAAAAAGAGAGTAGTGTTGAACAATATGATTTAGCAATTTCAGTAGACGCTGCAACATTAAAAATGCTTAATGGTTGGGGAAAATACTTTGAAGAAGCTAAAACAAGCGTAGTTATTGATCATCATGGAACAAATACTATGTATGGAGATATTAACTATGTAAACCCTGACTCACCAGCTTGTGCTCAAATATTAATTGTACTTTTAGAGTATTTTAAAATGGCAATTACAAAGGAAATTGGTACATGTATTTTAACTGGTATTATAACAGATACAGGTGGATTTAAATACCAAGGTACAAATGTTGAAACATTTGAATTTGTAGCTGAATTATTAAATAAAGGTGTTAATGTTTCAAAAATATATAGAAGAGTTTTAGAAACTACTACTAGAACAAGCTTTGAATTAAGAAGAATTGCTGAATCTAGATTGGAATTTTTCTATGATAATAAGGCTACATTTACATATATAACTCTTGAAGATGAAGAAAAAGTACATAGTGAAACTGGTGATCACGAAGGTATTGTTAATATTGGAAAATGTATTGAAGGTGTTGAAGTTTCTGCATTTATTAGAGAGTTGAAGAATGGTAAAGGATGGAAAGTTTCTTTACGTTCTAATGAGTATGTAAATGTTTCTGATGTTGCATTGCTATTTGGAGGAGGAGGTCATCCTCGTGCTGCGGGATGCACTATTCAGGGAGATTTACAACATGTAAAAGATAAAATTATGAATGAGGTTAAGGCTTATTTGAAATAAAGCATTTTGGAATTGGCCGTCGAAATATCGAAAAAGGTCGATGAGCTAAATGTTATTAATGCTACGTTCGTTTACTGGCGTGGGAGTTTGGAAGAAAGACATAAGTGTGGAGCGCCAAACTGCGCACTCACTGCGCATTAATAAATTTAGCTCATCGACCTTTTTCGACATTTCGACTACTCTGTTAGTTATAGTGTTTTAGGAAAATAATATATATGTTTTTAATTATTTTATTTCAAATAAAGTGAGGTGTAAGAAGATGGATGGAATTTTGGTTATGAATAAGGAGAAGGGGTGCACTTCTCATGATGTAGTTTATCAGGTGAAGAAGTTATTTGGTAAGAAGGTAGGACATACTGGTACTTTGGATCCTAATGCTACGGGGGTACTTCCAGTTCTTATTGGAAAAGGAACTGAGCTTTCTCAATTTTTGATTAATCATGATAAAAAGTATGTGGCAACTCTTAAACTGGGGGTTAAGACTGATACTGCTGATGTTGAAGGAAATGTTATTGAGGAAAAAGAGGTTGATGAAGATGCCTTAGACAATAGAAACGTGGAAACAGTTTTAAAAAGATTGATTGGTAAGCAGAGACAGGTTCCTCCAATGTATTCTGCGATAAAAGTAAATGGAAAAAAATTGTACGAGTATGCAAGAAGTGGAAAATCTGTGAGTATTCCAGAGCGAGAAATTGAAATTTATGATTTGAAATTATTAGATATTAGTAAAGATGAAAGATTACTTATATTTGAAATATATTGTTCAAAAGGTACGTATGTAAGATCTATATGCGAAAAAATTGCAGAATCTTTAGGTACTGTTGGGTATATGAAAGAATTGAAAAGAACAATGGTAGGAGATTTTAAAATTGATGATGCAATTACAATTCAAGAACTTAAAGATAATTTTACAAATGCAGATTTTATAAATAAAAAGCTTATCAGCATAGAAGATTTTTTCAAACAAAAAGAAAATGTTATTCTAAACGAAAAACAACTTAATTTATTTTTAAATGGCGTTATGATAGGTGAAGACTATAATGGTGATTTTGCAAAGATTTACAATCAAAATCATTCATTTATAGGAATTGCAATATGTGTTGATGGAAAATTAAAGAGAAAAATTATAATAGACTAGAAAAAAGTATAGCGAAGAATGTCTAAAATGCACAAATTGCTTGAAATATATGAAAAAACGTGATAATATATTTATGTAAATCTAAATTTCTGGTCAAGCACCAGTTTATATATATTAATAATCATGAAAGGAGTTTTTCATAGATGAATGAGACAGAAGATAAAAATCTTTTTCGGAAGAATCTTATGAAGCCATATGCAGAGCTGAAGGATGATGGAAAAAAGTATTATGCTGTTGAAGAATTACAACTGATAAACGATATTTTGCAGTGTGATTCTAAAAATGGTGTAATAATAGCAGGTCCTAAAGGTTGCGGAAAAACTGCATTAATGCGGAATTTTATTCAGCAAGATTTGAATAAGTTATTAGGCGTTGAATCAATGAAAGTTGTATATTTTAAGCCAATATGGACAATTGTAAATTTAGATGTTGATAAAATGCTTGAAATAATTTCAAATCTTATCAATGAATATAATTCAGCATCACTGATTTTGTATGCAGAATTCGAAAGCTTGGAAATGATAAATAAGGCTCTAAATGTAATGGATTTATATTTAGATGAAATTAAAGAATATTACGATATTAAGTTCCTTAAAATTATTTTTGAACTTTCTGTGGCAAGTCCAAATGATTTGGAAATTCTTCAAAAAAAGTTAAAAAACTCTTACATAATAGTTGATTGTGTACAAAAAAGAGACATTGATTTATTAATTGATATGATGGTTCCCAGAGTGGATGAGTTATCAAAAAAATATGAGGTTAGTTACACTAGGGATATGTTGCTGTTTTTTATTGCAATAGAATCTGGTTGGACTGAAAATTGTTATAATATCAATTCGTATCTTAATGTTATAGAGTATGCATTTTTACTATCTAAAAAGAGCGAAAAAACTAAATTAGAAAAGGATATTGCAAAACTTATTTATCCAGATTCATTCAAGTATTTAGATGAAACTTCGGAAGAAGCTTTAAAAAATACTGCAATTCATGAAGCTGGGCATACTTTAATAAGATTAATAAATTCTAGTCTTTCGGATATTCGATATGTATCCATTATTCCTGGAAGAAGTAATAATGGTGTTACAAGTTTTGAAGGTTCGAAAAGGATTGCAAGTTATTATAAAAATCAGGATTTACTTATTAAAGAAGTTTCAGAGTGCTTAGCTGGAAGAATTGCGGAACAAAAACTCAATCCAAATGTTAAATCTAATACAGGTGCCTCTTCAGATTTGAAGGCTGCTATGCAAAAGATAAATGACATGATTACAAGATATGGTTTTTCAGAAAGCATTGGCAAAAACTATGTAATATTAGATGATGAAAAGTATATTTCTGAAAAAACAAAAATGCAGTTGGAAGACGAAAAGAGAGAAATCTTAAAAAAATCAGAAAAATATGCAGAAAATCAGATTTTTGAGCATCAGGAATTTGTTAAAAGTTTGTCTGAAGAATTATTCAAAGAATTAGTGTTATCTAAGCACAAAGTTTATGATATGTGGGAAAAGTATTTGCAAAGTAAAAAAAATGAAGAGTAAGGGTGATAATTCACCCTTACTTTTTTCGACAAATTTCGATAAAAGTATAGACTTAAAAAAATTCATATGATATATTCACAGTATGTTTTCATGAAACGGCCTATAATTGTTGAATTTTCAGGATTACCCAATTCTGGAAAAACAACATTGTTAAAAAACATTGACAAGATGTGCAAAGACAATGATGTTAAGGCAATAATTATGCAGGAACCCGCGGAACTTCTTCCTACGACAATTCCAAAAGGCTCAATAGAACAGAACCTTTGGATATCACATTGGAAACGTTTGGTAAGAAGTATAATGTTTTTCCAGATTTGTTGTATATAATCGACGTAGACGTTGAGGAATCAATCAAAAGAAGAATTGCTTCAGGAGAGCCAGTAACTTTCACAAAAAAAGATTTTCTAACTAACTACAAAAGAAAATTTGATGAATTTGCTGAGTGTATTGAATCAAAACTCTATTTAGATACTACAAATCTCAGTAAAAGCGAGGTAGCAGATATTGTATTCAACAAAATTATTACATTGTAATAATTTAACTTTCAGGATATGTTTATTTCCTGGCAGTTTTTTTATATAATTATATTTTTAAAAGAAATTCTCAAAGTTTTTGAATTGTACTTAAAAATAGAATATTAATTTGCAAAAAAAAGTAATATAGTATATAATAACAATGAATTATAAAAAAAGAGGAGAAAAGATGGTAAATATACTTTTATGTGGAAATAAAAAAGTCTTTGATGGAGCTTTAACACAGCTAATATCAATGACTAATAGAACAAAAGAGGATATAACATGTTATATATTTACAATGGATGTTTCAAGACTCAATCCAGATTTTGTTTCAATAACAGATGAACAGGTTGACTTTTTAGACCATGTGGTCAAATCAAAAAATGAAAATAATAGAGTAATAAAAGTTGATGTAACTGATATATATGAGAAAGAATTTGCAAATTGTAAAAATGAAAATGCATATTGCACACCATATACTTTATTACGTTTATTAGCAGATTTAGTACCAGATATGCCAGAAAAATTATTATATTTAGACATTGATATGATGATAGGTGATGACATTTCAAAATTATATAATATTGATGTTACAGATTATGAATATGCAGCTGTTAAGGAAAAATATGGATGTTGGCTTATAAGACCTGATTATATTAATGCAGGAATGTTATTATTGAATATGAAGAAAATTGCAGAAACATGTTTACTTGCTAAAGCAAGAGAAAGAATAAAAAATAAGAAAATGCTTTTTGCCGATCAAGATGCAATTTTTTGGTCAACGACAAAAAAATTATTATTGCCACGTAGATTTAATGAACAATCAAAATTTAATAGAAAAGATACAGTAGTATGTCATTTCTGTAAAAGATTAATGTTTTTGCCATATCCTCATACAGAAAATTTTAAACAATGGCATATAAATGAAGTACATAAAGTTTTAAAATGCTATGCTTTTGACGATGATTTAAATGAATATTTGAAAGTAAAAGAAGAATTTATGAAAGTAAACAAATGGGAGGGAGTAAAATGGAAAATAATTTAGAAGTAATACCAATATTTTTTGCAGTAGATGATGGATATATACCTTTTTTAGCAGTAACATTGGAATCATTAATAGACAATTCATCAAAGAATTATTACTATTCAGTTAAAGTTCTACATACAAATGTAAGTGAAGAAAATAAAAGAAAAATAAATAAATATCAAAGAGAAAATGTTAATATAGAATTTGTAGATTTAAATTATTATATAGAGAGAGTAAAAGACAAATTATACACTAGGGATTATTATACAAAAACAACATACTTTAGATTGTTTGTGCCTGATTTATATCCTCAATATTCAAAAGCATTATATCTTGACAGTGATATAACAATTATGGGTGATATAGCTGAATTATATAATATAGATATGGGAAGTAATTTAGTAGCAGGTGTTCCAGATGGAGCAGTTCAAACTGTAGATATATTTAAAGAATATGTTGAAAAAGTTGTAGGAGTAAGAGATTACAATAACTATTTCAATGCTGGAATTATACTTATGAACTTAAGTGAACTAAGAAGATTCAAGTTTCAAGAAAAATTTTTATATTTATTAGAAAATATGAAATTCACTGTAGCACAAGATCAGGACTACTTAAATAGATTGTGTAAAGGTAGAGTAAAAATCGTAGATAATGTATGGAATGCAATGCCAATGCCTGAATTAGGAATAGATGCAAATGATGTAAAATTAGTACATTATAATTTAAATTATAAACCATGGCATTATGACAATGTTTTATATCAAGATTTTTTCTGGAAATATGCACAAAAAACAGAATTTTATGATGATATCGTTAAAATGCAAAAAAATTATACAGAAAAGCAAAAATTTGATGATTTTGAAAATGCAAAAAGGCTTGTTGAACTTGCAAAATATGAAGCTGATTGCGTTGGAGATGATAGATTGAATAAAAAAAATACAGAAACTGTTGAAAAATCTAAGGATAGATTAGAGGTTTTAGAAAAAATAAGAAAATTGGAAGAAAGTGGAGTTTTTGATGTAGATGTTGAAGATGATCCACCAACAATACCACTTGAACCAGATGATATTGATTATTTAAAATCAAGTAGAATGAGTCAAATAAAAAGTAAAATGGCAACTAAAATGGCTGAAAGATTAGTTAATGATTTAATCAAAGAAAATAAATTGATAATTAAAGAAATAAGAGGAATTGAAAATTTACAGAGTGTTAAATCAGGTGCAATTATTACTTGTAATCATTTTAATCCATATGATTCATTTACAGTTGAAAAAGTATTTAGAATTGCAGGACAAGATAAGTATAAAAAATTATTTAAAGTTATAAGAGAAGGAAATTATACTAATTTCCCAGGATTATATGGTTTCTTCTTTAGAAATTGTGATACGTTACCATTAAGTTCTAATAAAAGAACAATGATGGAATTTATTAAAGCTGTTGATGTTATTCTAAAAAGAGGAGATTTTATATTAGTTTATCCAGAACAAAGTATGTGGTGGAATTATAGAAAACCAAAGCCTTTGAAAAATGGTGCTTTTAATTTCGCTGCTAGAAGTAAGGTTCCGGTTATTCCTATTTTTATTACTATGGAAGATAGTGATATTATTGGAGAAGACGGATTTCCTATTCAAGAGTATATTGTTAATATTGGTAAGCCAATTTATCCTGATTGTAATTTGAGTGAGAAAGATAATACGGTTATGATGAGAGATAAGAATTATCAAGTTTGGAAAGATATATATGAGGATTTTTATGGGGTTCCACTTGAGTATGATATACTTGAAGATAAAGAAACGGTTTAGTTTTTTAGGGAGCCGTCCAAATGTCGAAAAAAGTCGATTAGCTAAATGTTATTAATGCTCCGTTCGTTTGCTGGCGTTGGAGTGTCGATGAAGACGGTAGGTGGGGGCGCCAAACTGCGCACTCCACTGCGCATTAATAAATTTAGCTAGTCGACCTTTTTCGACATTTGGACTACTCTACGGAGGTAAGTTAAGTATTTATAAAAATGGGATGAGTGTTATGGATGATAAGAAGGTTATTTTTTATAGTGATGAATTGAATGATGAGTTTTCGAGTGCTAAGATTGTTCCGAGGGTTATTGATGAGGGGTATAGGTATCATCATGGAATGTTATGGAATTTGTGTTCATTGTTCATTCAAAATGTTGTTAGTATGCCTATTAAATGGGGGTATGCTAAACTGAAGTTTAGAATTAGGTTTGTTGGAAGGGAGAAGCTTAAAAGTTGCAGTAAAACTGGCTATTTTATGTATGCAAATCATACTCAGGTTTTTGCAGATACTTTTATTCCAAGTCTTGCTAATTATCCAAAGAGAAATTTTTTGATTGTAAATCCTGAAAATATTTCTGTTAAGCCTTTTGGATGGCTGGTTGAAATGCTTGGGGCAATTCCTGTTCCGGGAAATAAAGGGGCTTTGAAAAATTTTTTGGCATGTATTGATGAAAAGATTCAAAAGAAATATTCTATTACTATCTATCCGGAAGCTCATATTTGGCCATATTATACAAAGATTAGACCATTTAAGTCTGTGTCTTTTAAGTATCCAGTGGACTTAGGAAAACCTGTTTTTTGTGTTACAAATACGTATCAAAAACGTGGAAAAAATGGTGATAAGGTTCAGATTGTTAGCTATATTGATGGTCCTTTTTATGCTGATGATAGTTTGGAATCAGTAAAAGAGAAAAAGGAAGATTTGAGAAATAGAGTGTATGAGTGTATGGTTGAGAGAAGTAAGAATAGTAATATAGAAGTTATTGAGTATAGAAAAATAGAACAGGTATAAATAAAAGTGACGTATATCTTTTACTTAAGATATACGTCACTTTTGTTTTATCTAAAATATAATAACTCTGTCATTTTGTTCCAGATCTTTTATACAAGTAGGATTCTTAAAATGCTCTGAATTATTGATGATATCGTATAATTTATCTTTTTGATTAAAGCCTATTTCTAAGAATACTTTTCCATTTTCAGATAAATAATTATAAGAGTTATTTGCAATTATTTTATAAAATTTTAATCCATCATATCCACCGTCTAAAGCAAGATGAGGTTCTTTTTGAACTTCCTGTGATAAAGTATTAATAATATCTGTTTCAATGTATGGTGGATTTGATACTATAATATCATATTTGGTTTCGGGTATATTTTCAAACATATTTGATTCAATGAAATTTATTTTAGTATGCACTAAATTTTTTTCTGCATTAAGTTTTGCAATCTGAATTGCTTTATTGCTTATGTCTGTTGCGGTTATTTCACAATTATCAATATATTTGGCAAGTGAAACTGCAATAGCACCACTTCCTGTACACAAATCTAAAATTTTTATTTTTGAAGATTTTGTTTTATCAATATGTTCGACGTATTTTAAAACTTCTTCAACCAAAATTTCTGTGTCAGGTTGTGGTATTAGTACATTTTCATCCACATAAAAATCTAGTTTCATAAATTCTTGATGATTTGTTATGTATTGAATTGGTGTATTGTTTTTTAATTTTTCTAACCCAGATTTAAATTCATTTATCTTTTCTTCTGGAATTTCTTGAGTATGATTAATTACTAGTTCGAATTTATTCATGTTTAGAACATGTTCTGCTAAAAGTCGAATTTTTAGCGGGATATCTTCAATTCCGTGAATCTAGTAAATATTTTCTTCCTTCAATTAATAGGTCATTTATGTTCATTTTATTTCTCCTTTTTGAACAAAAAAAAGCCCCACATTAGCCGTAAGTCCAAGTGAAATTTTAAGGACCTGCTTTCACAGGTGGGTGTCTTGTTGAATGCTCCTGGGTTTCTTACATAAATGCAAGCCTACACGCCACATCCAAAGGCGGACTCCCGTTTATCGTTTGTTGGTTCTAAAATTCCAATCTACACGCACTACGCAGGGATTATTTGTAATTTATTTATTACTTAACTATATATTATCATATGATTTTAAAAATAGCAATAGTAATTTTTGGAATTTTTTGTTATAGTATATGTATGAGATTTTACAAACAAAAAAGATATGTAGAAGGAGAACGAAAAATGAATAATTTTAAAAATATAATAGAAGAAGAAGCAAAAAAAGATTACTATATTAAGTTACATGATTTTGTAGAGAATGAATATGAAAATCATACCGTATTTCCTGAAAAGAAAAATATATATGCTGCTCTAAAATATACACCTTTTGATAAAGTTAAAGTTGTAATACTTGGACAAGACCCATACCACGGTGAGGGGGAGGCACATGGACTTTCATTTTCAGTGTGTCCTGGAGTAAAAATTCCACCATCACTAAAAAATATATATAAGGAACTAAATAATGAACTTGGATGTTATATTCCAAACAATGGATATCTTGTAAAGTGGGCAGAACAAGGGGTATTACTTCTAAACTCAGTACTTACTGTTCAAAAAGACATGCCTGCATCTCATAGGGGAAAGGGTTGGGAAATTTTTACAGATAGAATTATTAAGGAAATTGATAAAAAAGAAGAACCAGTTGTTTTTATGCTTTGGGGAAATTTTGCAAAATCAAAGGAGTCTTTGTTAAAAAATCCAAATCATTTAGTATTGCAATCAGCTCATCCAAGTCCGTTTTCTGCTAGAAATGGTTTCTTTGGAAATAATCATTTTGTTAAAGCAAATGAGTTTTTAGAAAAAAATGGATTAGAGCCAATTGATTGGCAGATTGAAAATATTTTATAAAAAAAGGCATTCCCGAAATATAATGGGAATGCCTAAAAATCAAATTGTTGGACTAACGAAAATAGGGAGTCCTTCTTCAAGACCAACATAATCAAATGGTTTACCGTTATGATCTGCGCCAAACCCAGGGATATGCACAAGGGAACGGTCAATCTTTAAAGAAGAACTATATTTTCTCTTTTTGTATGATGACCATTCAGCATCACCTGATTCGGCACGTTTATGCATATCGAGTGTACGTATTTGGAATTCAAAATATTTTCCTCCTGTCAGGAATCTAAACACTGTGTGCAATGACTGATAAGAGTTTTCTTTTGGGTTGCAGATATAATCCTTTACGCTATCCAGATACTTAGGATGTATCAAGGATTTTTTAGGAATTATTATATCTGGAAAATTTGATGTATCAATCGTGGTTGCCTGAACAGGTTCAGCATCGCAGAGAATATAATTTTTCCTAGTGTACTCGATTACGAAGTTCATAAGCACATAACATGCGTTAATAAGCTCCATTTCTGTAAACTTGTTGCTGAATAAAATTAGACGAAAAGCGAAAGTATCACGAATTCTATCTACTGACTTACCTTCATTAATATTTTTTACTATCTTTTTGTCGATACTGATAGCAGATTTTATTCGACCAAAAAGAATGGAATTCAAATGAGGGTAGTTGGTTTTTATTTCAGCTCGCAGATTAGTTGCGTAATTCTGATATTCTAAAATATCCTCTTCGCATCTTTCAATACTGTACTGCTGTAAACGATTGGCATGTGTAATGTCATTCTCTGAACCTCTGTTCCGAAGTAACTCAATGTAATTATCAAGAAAGAGCTTTACATTCGTATTTTCGGGGTTGTATAAAGCGGTTGTGAGAAGGTCGGTGGATGAATATTTTGCCATGGTTTTGATCTCCTTTTTTTGATTTTTTATGAAATTGTGTACACTTGATTATACCATTATTATAATATTATGTCAAATTAGCGAAGCAATTCGAACTTTCTACGAACAAAATAGATCTTGAATAGGAACTATTCTAAATAATTTGACATTTTACATAAAATGAAATAATATTATCATAAATAATGTTAGAAAGTTGGTGAAATAATGTCATTTTCTAAAAATGTGAAAGAAGAATTAAGTAAGATAAGTAATTTAGCAAATAAAGATGTCGTAAAAGCTGAATTGATAGGATATTTAATTACAAACAATATCAATGTAAGAAATAATAAAATAAAGTATTCAACGGAAAGTGAATATAATATAAATAGATTTGCAAAACTGTTAAATAATATTAATATATCAAAATATAAAATAGATATACAGGGAAAAGTGTTTTCTATAAACGTAAATGAAAAAATAGAATTAGAAGAAATTGATTATAGAGATAATAATGCAGTTATAAATGAAAAATTAAGTCGATTTTGTAATAACGAGGTGTTAGAAAAATCATTAGTTAGAGGGAGCTTTTTAGGAAGTGGATCACTTAATAATCCAGAAAAAATATATCATTTAGAAATTATTTTAAACTGTGAAAAAAATGTGGAAAAGATATTAGAAATATTAAAAAAATATGACATAAAAATGAAAAAATTAAACAATACGTTGTATTTGAAAGATGGAGAAGAAATTTCTAAGTTTTTAGCTTTTATAGGTGCTAATTCTGCTGTTTTAAAGTTTGAAGAAATTAGAGTAATTAGAGATATGAGAAACAATGTAAATAGATTGGTAAATTGCGAAACGGCTAATTTAAATAAAACAATTAATGCCGCACTTAAACAGATAGAAGATATAAAGTTTATCAAGAAAATGAAAAGATTCAATGAACTACCTGAAAATGTACGAGAGGTTGCAGATTTAAGATTGGAATATCCAGAAATTTCCCTAATAGAATTAGGAAAGTTGTTAAGTAATCCGGTAGGAAAGTCTGGTGTTAATTATAGATTGAAAGTAATTAGTAATTTTGCAGAAGAATTAAGGAAGGGGTAGTTAATGAAATCAGTTGGCATTTATATACATATTCCATTCTGCAAACAAAAATGTAAGTATTGTGACTTTACTTCTTTTTCATGCATGGAAGATAAATATGATGAATATTTTAAATATCTACAACAAGAGATATCAGAAAAGTCTGAAGAATTAAGCAATGAAAAAATTGAAATTGATACTATTTATATAGGTGGAGGAACTCCTTCAATTGTTCCAGCTGAATATATTGAAAGTATTATAAAGTTACTATCAGTAAAATTTAAAGTATCAAAAAACGTTGAAATTACAATAGAAGCAAATCCTGGTACAGTTGATAAAGAAAAGTTGGAAAAATATATAAATGTCGGTATCAACAGGATAAGCATAGGTTTGCAATCTACCAATGATAATTTGCTAAAAATGCTTGGAAGAATACATACATATAATGAGTTTGAAAAAGTATTCGATGAGGCAAGAATGGTTGGATTTAAAAATATTAATGTAGATTTAATGATAGGCTTACCAAATCAGACTATTGATGATGTTCAAGAATCTCTTGAAAAAATTATAAAAAAATCTCCTGAACATATTTCAGTTTATTCATTGATTGTTGAGGAAGATACCAAAATGTTTGATTTAATTGAAAGTGGAAAGCTAGAGCTGCCAAGCGAAGAGTTGGAAAGAGAAATGTACTGGAAGGTGAAAAATGTTTTACAAGAAAATGGATATACCCATTATGAAATTTCAAATTTTGCAAAGAAAGGGTATGAATCGAAACACAACTCAAATTGCTGGAAGCAGCATTCTTATTTAGGCTTTGGGGTAGCAGCACATTCATACTATGATGGAATGAGGTATTCTAATATTACGGATATAAATAGATACATTGAAAATTATAAAAGCGGGGAATCTATTTATAATGTAGTTTTTCATGAAAATCAATCTAAAGAACAGATGATGAAAGAATATATGTTGTTGGGATTAAGAAAAATCGAAGGAGTAAAAATAAGCGAGTTTAAAGAAAAATTTGTGGATAATCCGTTATATATTTTTAGAGAGCAATTAAATAAATTAGTTGAACAGGATTTAATAGAAGTTTCAGAAAATAATATTTATTTAACAGATAGAGGTTTAGATTTAGCAAATGTTGTGTGGATGGAATTTGTTTAATTTGAAAAAATAGAAGTTTTTGATTAATATACAAAACAGTTGAAAAATAAGTAGAAACGGTATATAATATTATTACCTTTTGGCAAATACCCGGAATAAATAATTTAAGAAGGGAATGATTTATATGAAGACTTTTTTCGCTGTTGTACTTATCTGCTACGCCATTATAGTTGCTGCCTTTGCAGCATATGTTTTTTATAAGGTTGTTTCAGATGGACGTCGTCGTAAAAACAGGGAAAAAGAAAATTCAGAAAAAATTAGCAAATAGTATTGACATTTGCTAACATAGGGTATAGAATATTAGCAGTCTTGATAAAAGATTGCTAATATTCTTTTATTTTAGACTTAAAAACACATAAAAATTCAAGCAATAAAGATAATATAAATGAAAAGTTATATTATAAAAATTCACTAAAAAAGAGGTGAAAGGTTTGCTAAACGATAGAAAAAAACGTATTTTACAAGCTATAGTAGATGAATATGTTGATACAGCAGAACCAGTAAGTTCGGGAGCTATTTCACAAAAACACGGAATTGATTTTAGTAGTGCAACAATAAGAAATGAAATGGCGGAGCTTGAGAAAGAAGGATATCTAGATAAAGTTCATACATCGAGTGGAAGAGTTCCATCAGCAAAAGGATACAGGCTATACGTGGATGAGCTGTTGAAAGAACAAAATTTATCATTAGAAGAAACGAGATACATCAAAGACAAACTAGAAATTAAAGTTAATGAAATTGAAGAATTAACAAAAATAACAACAAATACTTTATCAGAAATAACTCATTATACAACAGTTGCAATAGGTCCAAAAGGAGCGGGGCAATTAATTGAAGAAATTAAATTCGTTCTGTTAGGAACTAGAATGTTAATGTGTGTAATAGTTACAGATGGTGGTTTAGTAAAAGAGGCAATAATTAAGTTTGATGAAGATATAAGAGATGATCAAGTTCAAAACTTAAACTATATTTTTAATGCAAAATTGAAAGGAAAGCCTTTTGAAAAAATTGATAAACCATTAGAAGAATACATTTTTTCAGAATTAAATTATAGTATTGAAGTTATTAAAACAATAATTGAACAAATTAACAAAGTGATTGAAGAAGAAGAAAATATTTATTACGAAGGAACAAATAAAGTGTTTGAACAGCCAGAATTTCAAGATGTTCAGATGGCAAAAAATTTCCTTAATATTCTCGATAAACGAGACTTAGTTGTAGATTTACTTAATTCGGAATTCGCGGATGACATCAATGTTTATATAGGTGATGAAGACGATGAAGATGGATTAAAGGATTTCAGTGTTATTACTTTCAAACAGAAAATAAATGATAAGGAAATGGGAACTATAGGTATTATAGGACCTAAAAGAATGGATTATTCAAAAGTCATTTCTGCTATGAAATATATAAAAGGTTTAATGGGAAATGGAGGGAAAGAGTAAAGTGGCAAATAATACAATAGAAGATAATTTAGAAGAAAATGAAGTTAGCATTGAACTTTTGAATAGTCTAAAAGCAAAGTTAGAATCTCAAAAAGCAGAGATTGATGATAAAGAAGATAGACTAAAAAGATTAATGGCAGAGTTTGATAACTTCAAAAAAAGAAGTGCAAAAGAAAGAGAAGGTTTATACAACTCTTTAGTATCTGATATTGCTATTTCTTTATTACCAGTTATTGATAATTTAGAAAAAGCAGTTAGTGTTAAAACAGAAGATAACAATTATAAAATAGGAGTTGAACTTGTTTTAAAACAATTTAAAGATGTTTTAAAAGCAAATGGTATCAATGAAATAGAGGCTGTTGGAAAAACTTTTGATCCTCAATTGCATGAAGCCGTAGGTTCTGTAGATGACCCTGAACTTGGAGTTCAAGAGATTAAAGAAGAATATAGAAAAGGCTATATGATTGGTGATAAAGTAATAAGACATTCTTTAGTCGTTGTTGCTAATTAAGATTTTTAAATTGGGGACGGAGAAAATTTCAAGTTTTTGAAATTTGGGACAGACCTGATAAAAAGGAAGTTTAAAATTTAAAGGAGGATTTTTAAAATGGGAAAAATTATAGGAATTGACTTAGGTACAACAAATTCATGTGTTGCAGTTATGGAAGGTGGAGAAGCAGTAGTAATACCAAACGCTGAAGGTAATAGAACTACACCATCAGTTGTTGCTTTCTCAAAAAATGGAGAAAGATTAGTTGGGCAAATTGCTAAACGTCAAGCAGTTACAAACCCAGATAACACAGTTATTTCAATTAAAAGACATATGGGAACAGACAAAAAAATAAATATAGAAGGTGATGAATTTTCACCACAAGAAATTTCTGCTATGATTTTACAAAAATTAAAATCAGATGCTGAAAGTTATTTAGGACAAAAAGTTACACAAGCTGTTATCACAGTTCCAGCTTACTTCAGTGATTCACAAAGACAAGCAACAAAAGATGCTGGTAAAATAGCAGGTCTTGAAGTATTAAGAATTATCAACGAACCAACAGCTGCTGCGCTTGCTTATGGTGTTGATAAAGATAACACAGAACAAAAAATAATGGTATATGACTTAGGTGGAGGAACATTCGACGTATCTATCCTTGATATTGGTGATGGTGTATTTGAAGTTTTAGCTACAAGTGGAAATAACAAATTAGGTGGAGATGATTTCGATGAAAAAATCATTGGATACTTAGTTTCTGAATTCAAAAAATCAAATGGTATAGATTTATCACAAGATAAAAGTGCTATGCAAAGATTAAAAGAAGCTGCTGAAAAAGCAAAAATTGAATTATCAGGAATGACACAAACAAACATCAACTTACCATTCATCACAGCTGATAGCACAGGACCAAAACACTTAGACATTACATTAACAAGAGCTAAATTTGAAGAATTAATTGGAGATTTAGTTCAAAGCACAACAGGACCTGTTAACCAAGCATTAAAAGATGCAGGATTAACACCAAATGATATTGCACAAGTATTATTAGTTGGTGGTTCTACAAGAGTTCCATTAGTTCAAGAAACAGTTAAGAAAATTACTGGAAAAGAACCAAATAAAGGAATTA
>Ga0256404_1005470_pt1 | contig 22402 bp, 8 predicted proteins | sample RumenRJG_01DNA_FD_185990 | JGI IMG/M metagenome (GOLD analysis project Ga0256404, IMG submission 185990) | Bovine rumen microbial communities from Lethbridge, Alberta, Canada - RJG_01 | ecosystem: Host-associated > Mammals > Digestive system > Stomach > Rumen | place: Canada: Alberta | collected...
AGACTCTCTCAAATCTCCCTGAGAGGGAGAGGACAAGTTACCGAAAGCAACATGAATGCTATATGGAAAAAGTGAAGATGGAAAAAGTGAGAAATATGCACAAGTTCTTTCATGAGACAGATGCCTTAAAGTCTCGATCAAGATTTCATCGCCCAGTGCAGTGCATACTGCTTGGTGTGTTTCTGTCCTTATGCTTATGCCTGACCCCAACGACTGCTGTGGCACGCAGCCGCTATACGACCTTAAAAATTCCGGTCAGCGCCCAGACGGAGAAGAAAGGGAGTATCGATTCTTTAGCACGCTCTCTTCCCGGAGTGTTCTCCACATCATGGAGTCCCCGTCACCACCTCATCGTTGTCGTTTACGACCGCACGATGACGAGTCGCCGGCAACTGATGAAGGCTGTCGGCGCATTGTGTGCTCAGAGTGAAGAAAATCGCGAGCATAAAGAATCGTATCAGACTTCTGACTAAATCGCAATGTGATATCCCAATTTGTCAATACCTTAATTATATATGATGTGTTTGTATGCCCGGTAGGAGTGAATGTCCCTACCGGGCATTTTTTTTGTTTGTTGCTTGATGAAGATCGTGAAGAGGAAACATGCAAATGTTGCATCATGACATTACAAACGTTGCATATTACGTCCTAAATGTCTTCTGATGGAACATCTTTCCAAGGTTTTTTGTATCTTTGCAATCGTTATCAACCTCATATATAAGATACTAAAGACCCAATCTATGATGAGACGTTTTGCACTGATATGCTTGATTCTGTTCTTCGCAACCTGTTTGCCGAAGAGTTCCTCCTTGTTTGCTCTCGCCAATACCGAACTGCCGGCGAGAACAGATTTGAAGTTAGGTGGCGTCTTATATACCGGCAAGCAACTCTCCAGCAGCGCTGTCAAGGCAGTGTGTCAGGACCGCTATGGCTTTGTGTGGATCGGTACCGATTACGGACTGAACCGTTTCGACGGATATAGCTTCTCTCTCTATCAGCATCATCGCAACGATAGTTACAGCATCGGCAGCAACGAGATCTGTGCTCTGCTGAGCGACAGCCAGGGTAGGTTATGGGTAGGCACGAACAAGAATTTGTCACACTATGATCTGACAACAAATCGTTTTATCAATGTCCCGTTTCCGAAAAACATCTCGCCGCGTGTCTCTGAAATGGTTGAAACAAAAGGTGGTGACATCTATATCAGCACGTCGGGTTACGGGTTGTTTATCATCCCCAAGGGCAGTGACAGGATTATGGAGGCCACAAAGATCAACAGAATGCTCCATGATAACATCACGGGACGGCTATGTGTCGACCATCAAGGAAACCTATGGCTGTCTGGTCGCGACAACGCTTTTTATCGTGTGGTGATGAGAAAGGGACGTGCTATCGGCGTGAACAAGTGGGTGCTGCCCCAAGGCGATGTCCTTCAGTTTCTTGTGGACCGGCGGGGAACAGTTCTGTTGGTCACGGCTCATGCACTGATGGCTTACGATCCGCATAGTGGTCGGTTTGTTGATGCGGGTTATCATCTCTCCGAGCAGATGCTGTCAGCCGGATTGTCATGTGCCCGCGAGTCCCCCTCAGGTTACTTATATATAGGTACGGAGAGAGGATTGTATCGTGTGCGTCGTGATACGGCTCCTGAAGAGGTGAACTATGTCAGTGACCATTTCGATCTGAGTTCAGCTCCTGTCCATGCGTTGGACTTTGACCGGCATGGCAACCTCTGGGCACGTTGCTTCCGCATCGGAGTACTTCTGCTCAATGACCGGCCTCTACCGTTTCATACCTGGACGTTTCTCGGACAGCATCCCTCTTATAATGTAGCGCTGTCTTCCGCAACGTCTTCCGACGATGGCGGTATTTGGTGTACGACCTGGGGCAATGGTTTGTTCCACTTCAATCATCAAGGCCTTATCACCCAGCATATTTCCGGTATTACCGACGCAACGAATGTCTATCACAGTAGAGACGGTCGCTATTGGGTCGGCCGAAGTGACGGCGTTTACGAGCTGAATGCTCTGACAGGCACCTTGTCTCTCGCCTTGAAATTCCAAGGAATGAAAGGATCGATGTGCGACGATGGTTTGGGGACACTGTTCTTTTCCGTGATGGGGCAGGGCGTAGTGAGCTATAACACCTTCACCAAGGCTGTGCATAACTATCACTCGTCGGACAAAAGTCCCTTGGGCCATCTCTGTAATGACTGGATCTGTGCCATGGCTGTCGACCGCAGTCAGTGTCTGTGGATGGCGACGACAAGCGGCGTGAGTTGCCTTGACCTTCGCACCGGCAGTTTTCATCCTTTCGGTTGGAATGTACTCATGCCCGGTCATGTGATGAGTGCCATCTGTGTCACAGCGGACGACAACATTGTGATCGGCACCGAGTCGGGTTTATACCTCTATGACCGCTCTTCCCATCGCATCCGACTCTTCCCCGGTAGCGAAATGCTTGAGGACCAGAAGATATGCGGACTGCAGAGCGATATGTGGAGCGACCTTTGGGTCAGCACGCCGACGGGCCTTTGGCAGTATGACCATCGCTTGCGCCGTTTCATCTCCTACGGTACCGGCTACGGACAGATCACGGGCGAGTATCTCGGCAACCTATCCTTCCGCTCCGCCGACGGCATGATCGGCTTCGGCTTTGACGGTGGTGTGACGGTGTTCTATCCTCAAACGGTGAAGAGAATACAGAACCAGCAGGGTAGGGTATGGCTTACTGGCGCTGTGATCGATGACGCTTGGCAATTGCCGCAAAACGGACAGATCGACATGTATCCCCGCAACCACACGCTGACGCTCACTTTCTCGCTCCTCGACTATCGTGATGCGGCTGGTGTTATCTATGAATACCGCATTCAAGGCGGCGAGTGGCATGCCAATGCCACGGGCGACAACACGATCCGATTCAACAGTCTCGGCACGGGCACCTATCCCATTGAGGTGCGTGCCGTCTATGGTGGACGCCCTATGTCCGGAGTCTGCGCAATCAAGGTTGTGGTGCATGCTCCCTGGTATGCAAGCGTGTGGGCCTACATCGTGTATTTCCTGCTTCTTTGTCTGTTGGGCTACTATCTCTGGCATCTCTATTGGCATCGCAAGCAGCACCAGTTCGATGAAGCCAAGATGCGGTTCCTTATCAACGCCATGCACGACGTGCGCTCACCGCTGACGATGATTGTCAACCCGCTGCATAACCTGTTGTCGACAGAGACAGACCCCTCAAAGCGCAATCTGCTGCAGGTCATCGACCGCAACGCGAAACGTATAAGCCAGTTGGTCAATCAGATTCTTGACAAGCGGAAGTTAGACAAAGAGGCCATGCAGATCCATTGCCAGGAGACGAGTCTCATCAGACTGATCACCGGCACTTGTAAACTCTGAATATGAGGCTCAGCAGCGTGGCATTCACTTCGCTTTCGAGCATGACCACGATGTGACGGCATGGATCGACCGAATGAACATCGACAAGGTGATAGGCAATCTGCTGAGCAACGCCTTTAAATACACCGATGACGGTGGAGAGATTAAGATTGTCCTGTCGTCAACAGACTCTAAGGCCGTCATACAGGTGATGGACAATGGTATCGGTGTAGGCGATGAGGAAAATGCGAAGCATCTCTTCGACCGTTTCAGCCAGGGAGTGAACAACGCCAATCTGAAAATCCAGGGAACCGGCATCGGACTGGATCTCTGCCGCTCTGTCGTGGCCTTGCATCATGGCACGATAGAAGCAACCAATCGTACTGACGTGGCGCATGGCGCTTGCTTCACGGTGACGTTGCCACTTGGAAAAGACCATCTCAAGCCTGAGGAGATCATAGAAGGCAAGACAGAAAAAGAGAAAGTCGTTACGGGTCCGTCGCGTCCCAAGAGCAATGTTCAGGTGATGTTGGTCGACGACGATGAGGAGCTGACGCATTATGTTGCCATGGAGTTGGGCGATGAGTACCATGTGTCCATTGCCGGCAACGGCCGTGAGGCATTGAAGGAATTGCTGATGATGCCAGCCCGTTACGATATAGTTATCAGTGACGTTTCCATGCCAGAGATGGACGGCATCACGCTGTTGGAGCGCATCAAGGAGAATCCCCATCTGAGCGCATTGCCAGTCATCCTGCTCTCTTCCAAGAATGCCGTCGATGACCGTGTCACTGGCTTGCGCCATGGTGCCGACGCTTATCTCTCCAAACCTTTCAACATGGAAGAGCTTCGGCTGACCATCGACAATCTGATCAATACGCTGAGACGTGTCAGAGGGAAGGCGACAACAGAACCACAGATTGAAAAGATGATCGGGCAGGAAGAGGTAAAGGGCAACAACGAATTGCTGATGGAGCGGATCATCAATTGCATCCATGCCCATCTCTCCGATCCAGAATATAATGTAGAGACATTAGCTGAAGAAATAGGCCTCAGCCGTGCTCAGCTCCATCGCAAGATGAAGGAGATGACAGGTATAGCCACCGGAAAGTTTATCCGCGACATGCGTATGAAGGAGGCTGTACATCTTCTCGACTTGGGTACCATCAATATCTCGCAGATCGCCTGCCGTGTAGGCTTCAATGACCAGAACCATTTCTCGCAGGTATTCAAGCGGTATTATGGTGTGTCGCCGAAAGAGTATAGGGAGGGAAAGGAAGCCTTTCCCTAACCCTCCAGCTCTTCCCTAACCCTCCAGCTCTTCCCTAACCCTCTCCAAGGGGAGAGAATGGCAATACCAGACGGACCTTATCTTTCACACAAATGGCCAAGAATTAACCACGAATTACTCACGAATAATTAATTTATGAGTAATTCGTGGTTAATTTATGATGATTCGTGTTTAAAAGAAAAGTCGGTAATATTTTTACAAAACACTGTTCGGATTCACTCGCAATCTAGAGAGGAGGCGAAGACCTCATCATCTTCGAATCAAAAAAATGCGGGTACATTTCAATGCTTTTTCTGTTGTCATGTGCACAAAAAGGCACTTTGATGGTGTCACTACGCCGAGATGACAAGGTCAGAAAGGCATGATGACATGGTCAGAAAGGCATGATGACATGGTCAGAAAGGCGAGATGACAGCATCAGAAAGCCTTTCTGACGAGAAATTCTCTAGAGAATTTTGCGAGAGAAAGCCTTTCTGATGATAGCAAAAATGGCTTATGTTCGTAGTGTGTTGATTATCAGGAAGATGTAAAAATGGCTCTATTTTCGCGAAATTCAGCGCCAAGTAGGTCTTCGTGGAAAAGAATCGATTCTCAGGGCCCGTTTTTTGTCAGTTTACATAACAAAGTTGTGCATTGTCTATGCGCGTCAGTTCACTCACACTAGCGACTGTCATTCATCTGACTATACATCTTATTGTAGGAGGTGACGCGTCCCGCGTCACAACTACCAACGATCTTCGCAAGGAAAATAGCGACGCGAGACGCGTCACAACTACCCACAATTTTTGCGGAGAAAATAGTGGCGCGAGAAGTGTAACAACTACCAACGTTCTTCGCAAGGAAAATAGCGACGCGAGACGCGTCGCCTCCTAATGTGTTGTATTTCTGTTCCGTTTGTTGGGTTCTCACTATTCTTTTTCTTTCATGTAACATTCGGATGTTACATCTCATATAATTGTCTGATTTTACACATAGTGCAACAAACGTCAATGTCTGTTGCAACATATTATACGTTTCATCTACTACGTATTGATTAATTTTGTGCCGGAAAAGCTAAAATTAACATAATCAATCTAATCGTAGACCAAATGAAGTATCTAAATCTATTTGCGTTGAAGGCGATGCTGTTAGGCACGATGATGGTCAGCCCAGGACTCACGGTCATGGCACAAAACGGCTCCACGGTCGTTGGCTCTGTGGTCGACGAGAATGGTGAGCCCGTCATTGGCGCAACTGTGATGCTGAAAGGCCACAAGGGTGTCGCCACGGCAACCGATCTCGACGGTCATTTCAAACTGGAGGTACCATCCAAGGGTGGCACCCTCGTGTTCTCGTACATCGGAATGCTCAACAAAGAGGCGCGCGTCTCAGGCAAGCCCATGCAAGTGGTGATGCAGGAGAATGCACGCCAGCTCAACGATGTCGTCGTCGTGGGTTACGGTCAGCAGAAGAAGGCTTCCGTAGTGGGTGCTATCACGCAGACCGACGCCAAGACACTTGACCGCTACAGTGGAGTACCCTCGCTGGGACAGGCCCTGACGGGAAACCTTCCCGGTGTGATCACCTCTTCGTCAACCGGTATGCCCGGTCAGGAAGACCCGAAGATCATCATCCGCTCACAGACATCGTGGAACAACAGTGACCCGCTCGTTCTCGTCGACGGTGTTGAGCGCCCGATGAACACCGTCGACCTCAGCTCCGTGCAGACCATCTCGGTGTTGAAGGATGCATCCGCCACGGCTGTGTATGGCGTGAAGGGCGCCAACGGCGTGATCCTGATCACCACGAAACGTGGTCAGGAAGGTACGGCCCGTGTACATGCCAAGGCCAACGCTACGGTGAAAGTAGTCTCAAAGCTGCCTGAGAAGTACGACAGCTACGACTCCTTCCTCTTATTAAACGATGTAGTAGAGCATGAGCTCGCCATCTCACCCAACGCATGGGGCAGCTACACGCCGATGGCAATCATCAACAAATACCGCTATCCCGCCAACACCGACGAGTGGGACCGCTATCCCAACGTCGACTGGCAGAAAGAGCTGTTCCGCGACTACGCCATGTCGTACAATGCCAGCGTGGATGTCAGTGGTGGTACGAAAAACGTGAAATACTTCACCGCTGTGGACTTCACACATGAGGGCGACCTCTTCAAGAAGTTCAACAACAACCGTGGTTACCACTCCGGCTTTGGCTACAACCGCATCAACATGCGTGCTAACCTCGACTTCTCGTTGACTCATACCACCAAGTTCTCGGTCAACCTTTTCGGCAGCAATGGCGTGCGCCACTTCCCGTGGGGCCAGGGCAGCGACTCCAACAGCTATTGGTCATCTATTTATCACACGGCACCCGATGCCATGCGTCCTGTCTACAGCGACGGCACCTACGGCTTCTATGCACCGCGTAATGCCGATGCCCTCAACTCCGTCAGAGCTTTGGCAACCAGCGGTGATGAGAAAAACACCAATACGCAGATCACCACAGACTTCATCCTCGACCAGAAGCTCGACTTCATCACCCGCGGACTGAGTGTCAACGGCCGTCTGTCATTCGATAACACCATGGTGGAGGTAGGCCGAGGTATCAATGACCTCTATCACGACCCGCAGGCAAAATGGATCAATCCCGACACCGGTGATGTTACCTGGCAGCAGGATCCCGACTACACCGAGACTGTCAGCTGGTCGGTCAATGGCGGTAACGTCAACACGGGAGCCACCTACCGCAAGCTCTATTATCAGTTGCAGTTGAACTATGCGCGCGCCTTTGGCCTTCACAATGTCACGGCGATGGGACTGTTCTCACGTGAAAACCGCGCCATCGGTTCGGAATTCCACCACTACCGTGAGGACTGGGTGTTCCGTACCACCTATAACTATGCGATGCGCTATTTCTTCGAGTTCAACGGCGCTTACAACGGCAGTGAGAAGTTCAACAACGATCACCGCTTTGCTTTCTTCCCCTCACTCTCCGGTGGCTGGATGCTGAGTGATGAGCCCTTTATGAAGCCCTTGCAGAAATATGTCGACATGTTCAAGATCCGAGCTTCATGGGGTGTTATCGGTGACGACAATGTCGGCGGCCGCTGGCTCTACAAGGACACATATTCCTATGGCGGTACCACCAAGATAGGCTCACCGCTGAGCGACTCGCCTTACACCATCTACCGTCAGAGCCAGCTCGGCAATCCCAATGTGCGTTGGGAGACAGTGGAGAAGCGCAACCTTGGTTTCGACTTTGCTTTCCTCAAGGGCCTTGTGGCCGGTAGCTTTGATGTCTTTGCTGACCGTCGTAAGGATATTCTGATTGGTGGCGGCTCGCGTGCCATTCCTTCCTATTTCGGTACCACGGCTCCGACAGCCAACCTCGGTAAGGTGCATAGCCATGGATGGGAGCTTGCCCTGCGGTTCAACAAAGTGTGGAACAGCGATTTCCGCACATGGGCCAACTTCAATATGACTCATGCCGTGAACAAAGTCATCTTCAAGGATGATCCTCAGCTTCGTGCCGCTTATTTGAAGCAGGCCGGATACTCCATCGGTCAGGTGCGCAGCTACATCGACAAGGGCTTCATCACTTCCTGGGATGAGCTCTACGGCAGTCCTGAGCGTGAGACCAACAATGGCAATAAGCTCGTCGGTGACTATCAGATCGTAGACTTCAACGGTGACGGCAAGATCACCTCTGACGATGTGGCTCCCTACAAATACACCGAGTTCCCGCAAAACACTTTCAGTACGACTGTCGGTGTTGAGTGGAAAGGACTCAGCGTCAGCCTCCAGTTCTATGGTGTCACCAACGTCACCCGCTACATTCAGTTCCCGACCTTCGCCCGTGAGACGCATACGGCATTTAATGAGGGCAGTTATTGGAACGCGCTCACTGGTTCCGGGAAACTCACCCTGCCACGCTGGACGACAACGACAGACGGCAGTGCATCCGGTACCCGCTACTACTACGACGGTGCTTTCCTGCGACTGAAGAATGCCGAGATCGCCTACACCTTCCGTGGTGCGTGGGTACAGCATCTCAACATCCGTGCCCTGCGCTTCTATCTCAACGGCGACAATCTGCTGCTGTGGACCAAGATGCCCGATGACCGAGAGTCCAACTTCAGTGGTGGCGACGGTGCCTATCCTACTGTGAGACGTTTTAATCTGGGTATGGACATCACCTTCTAAGCCCTATATATATAATAAGGTGTATGAAACCTGTTCTAAACACTGAATCATGAAAAAGATACTATATACTGCGATGTTTGCCATGGCGCTGCTGTCCATGACTACCTCGTGCAAGGACTACCTCGACAAATCACCCTTGAGTGACATTAGCGAGGAAGATCCCTATAAGAACTATACCAATTTTCAGGGCTTCACCGAAGAGCTCTACAACTGCATCCCTATGCTCACACAGTGTGACTATCACAGTTGCTGGAACTTTGGTGAGGATGAATACTGGCAGCCCTCAGAGACCCGCGTCTTTGCCTATGCCGTGGACCAGGGCAACTATTGGGGATGGAACGAATGCTATTACTCGTTCTTCCATACCGGTGCTCCAGGCACTACGGGTACTGACCGTTTCCAGAAAGGTCATCTTTGGGGAATGGCATGGTACGGCATCCGCAAAGCCAACGTGGGACTGGCCAACCTCAACCTGCTCACCAATGCCACGCAGGAGGAGAAAAACCTCATTGCCGGACAACTCTATTTCTTCCGTGGCTTCTTCCACTTCATGCTTATGCAGTATTGGGGCGGACTGCCCTACATCGACCAGGTCATTCCTGCCGATGCTGTGATGCGCTATCCGCGTCTGACCTATCAGCAGACAGCCGACAAAGCTGCCGAGGACTTCCAAAAGGCTGCTGACCTGCTGCCCGTGGACTGGGACAAGACAACGGTCGGTAAGGCTACGGCCGGAAAGAACAACCTCCGCATCAACAAGATCATGGCGCTCTCGTATTTAGGCAAGGACCTGTTGTGGGCCGGATCGCCGCTGATGAACAAAGTCAGTACGGGCGATGCCAGCTATAACAAGGATTACTGTCAGCGTGCAGCCGAGGCTTTCGGTCAGGTGCTGAAAATCTGTGATGAGACTGGCCGCTACCAGCTGGCTGATTTCAAGGACTATTCCGAACTGTTCTACACCTACAACCAAAGCTATAAGATGCCGGGACTGAAAGAGGCTATCTTCTATGAGAACCCTAACGGCAACTGGCGCTGGAACATGGTCAACGACTTCCGTCCGTCTAGTATCAGCGGTTCGGGTATCAAGGTTTATCCTACCGCCAACTATGTCGATCTCTTCGGCATGGCCAACGGCAAGCCCATCAAGGATCCGACAAAGAAAGACCCGGACAGCGGCTACGATCCCGAGCATCCGTTCAAGGGTCGTGATCCCCGCTTCTACAAGGATATCGTCTTCGACGGCGAGAAGTGTGTGAAAGACGGCAGCAAGGTGGGCAACAATGCCAGCAAGCAGTACGCCTCGCTCTACACCGGCGGCGTTTACCGTACGGCAACTCCTTCCAAGGACTGCTTCACCGGCTACATGAACATGAAGTTCACCAGCCAGTATTGCAATGACTGGGATGGATACCGTGAGAACAATAACATGGTGCTGAGCCTCATTCGCCTGGCCGATGTCTATCTGATGTATGCCGAGGCTGTCGCCGAGGGCTACGGTTCGGCTACCGCCACGGCCAAGGACTACACGATGAATGCCGTGACTGCCGTGAACAAAATCCGTGAACGTGCCGGCGTGGGCGACGTGGCCGATGAATATCTCACCACACTCGACGGCTTCATGAGCGAGTTGCGTCGTGAGCGCGCTGTGGAGCTTGCCTTCGAAGGCCATCGCTGGACCGACCTGCGCCGCTGGCTGCTCGTCGACAAAGAGCCCTACACACTGAAGAAAGCCGTTTACTTCGACCGCGCCAAAGACCAGACCGATGCTGAGCGCTACAAGAACCCGGAGAACAACCATGTTGTCAACCTGCGTGAGGAGACCCTTTCCACACGTCACTTCAGTGAGAAGCACTATTGGTTGCCCTTCCTCAAGAGCGACGTGCAGATGTATCCCGAATTCAAGCAAAACCCAGGATGGGAATAAACTTGTGTCTGGCTAACATTAAGAACAACTATGATGAATAATTCCATGAACAACAAGATTCTATATATCGCATTCGTCCTTGCCATGGCTCCCGCCCTGAGTCGTGCTCAGGCTAAGACGGTCGCTGACAGCACCGCCGCCGGGCAAGTCCATGTGGCTTTTGGCAAGGTCAACAAGAGCGACCTTCTTGGCGGTGTCAACGAAGTCAATGTGGCTGAACTGCTCAAGAAAGACTACCATGCCTACAGCCTCGACGGCATCAGCACCATGGTAGGTGGTTATAATGGCAGTATCTGGGGACAGTCGCCCTTAGTGCTCGTCGACGGTGTGCCGCGCGACGCTTCTGAGGTCGACGCCACCGAAGTGGAAACCGTCACCGTGCTAAAAGCAGCTTCCGCCATTGCTCTATATGGCTCCCGCGGCAGCAAGGGCGTTGTGCTCATCACCACGAAGCGCGGAAAGGCACAGCGGCTCACCATCGAGGCTCGGGCCAATGCCGGGCTGTATGTGCCCAAGCGCTATCCTCACTATCTCGGCGCGGCTGAGTATATGAGCCTCTACAACGAGGCTTGTGACAACGATGGCATAGCCCATCTCTATTCCGATGCCGACATCTACAACACGGCAGCCGGAACGGATCCCTACCGCTATCCCGACATGAACTTCTACAGCTCTGACTATCTGCGCAAGGCCACCTTCCGCACTGACGCCACAGCAGAGATCACGGGTGGTAATCAGAAGGCTACGTACTATGCCAACTTTGGTGTTACCTACAACAATGGTCTTATCAAGTATGGCGGTCATCATAAGGACGACAACCTCAATTTCCGCGTCCGTGCCAATATCGACATGAACATCACCAACTGGCTCAAGGCTTTCGCCAATGTCGGTGTACACATCAACAATGCCTACACCTGCCGTGGTGACTTCTGGGGCGCCGCCGCCAACCTGCGTCCGAACTGGTACTCAGGTCTGCTGCCCGTGGATATGATGGACATGAACAATGAGAACATCAGCAATCTGGTCTCCACCAGCAGCCATATCATCGACGGCAGATACCTCTTGGGCGGCAACTCGGTCAACCAGACTACACTCTATGGCGACATGCTCGCTGCAGGATATGTCAAGGACAAGAACCGCAACTTCCTCTTCGACGTCGGTGTGAATGCCGACCTCGGCATGATCACGCCGGGATTAAGCTTCAAGTCGACCTTCAGTGTCGATTACTATGACTATTACTCTGAAGGCTACAAAGAGGGATATGCTGTCTATGAGCCCGTCTGGGCTAACATGAATGGTAAGGACATGATTATCGACCTCAAGCAGTATGGCAAGGACAGCCGTTCGGCCAGCGAGTTTGTCGGATCCAGCACCTATTATCAGACGATGTCCTTCCGTGGGCAGTTTGACTATAACCGTACGTTTGGAAAACTCCACAACGTTGGTGCTACGCTTATGGGATGGGGCTATCAACGTCAGAACAGCAATGACAGCAACCACAGCGGATCGTCGTATCACCGTACTACCAATGTCAACGCCGGGTTGCGGGCCACTTACAACTACAACCATCTCTACTATGCTGAGTTCGACGGTGCGCTCGTCCACTCTGCCAAGCTGGCTCCCGGCCACCGCAATGCTTTCTCACCGAGTGGCACGCTCGGCTGGCGCTTCGGTCAGGAGCAGTGGTTCAAACGTGCGCTGCCCTTTGTCGATGACGCAAAGATCGACGCTTCCTACAGCGTGCTCAACCAGGATCTGGACATCAGCGACTACTATATGTATAAAGGCTACTACGACAACAAGGGTGGCTGGTACACTTGGGAAGACGGCTCACAGGGCGGTTTCTGCAACACCTCGAAGCGTGGTGCCAACACCAACCTCGGCTTTGTCAAGCGCAAGGAGTGGCGCATCGGTCTCGATGCCTCGCTGTGGAACAGCCTGCTGACCATTGATGTCAACTACTTCCATCAGCTCACCGATGGTCTGCTCACACAGGGTGCCTCTACCGTTTATCCAGGTTGGTTCAATGGCAACGGCTCGTTCCTGCCTTACCTCAACTATAACCAGGACCAGCGTACCGGCTTCGACTTTACTGTGAAGGCCGACAAGCATTTCGGCAAGTTGGAGGCTATCCTTGGCGTGAGCGGCATGGTGTTCTCCACCAAGGCCAAGAAGCGCGACGAGGTCTGGAGCGAGGACTATCTCTATCGTCAGGGTCATACACTCGACGCACAGTGGGGCTATGTCTGTGAAGGCTTCTTCAACGACGAAGCCGACATTGAGAATCACGCCAAACAGACCTTTGGCGAGGTGAAGCCCGGTGACCTGAAATATAAGGACATCAACAATGACGGTGTCATTGACGACAAGGACCAGGTTGACTTGGGTAAAGCAGGATGGGGCGCTACTCCTTTCATCTATGGACTGAACCTCACGCTGAAATACAACCGCTTCACCTTCTATGTCGATGGCACCGGCAACATGGGTGGCATCGGTTTCAAGAACAGCGGCTACTACTGGCTGAAAGGAACCAGCAAATATTCTGCCGTGGCCCGCGGACGCTGGACCCCAGAGACAGCCTCCACTGCCACTTACCCACGCCTGACCACGAAGGACAACAGCAACAACCTTCGCAACTCTACTTTCTGGCGCAAGAGCACAGACCGCTTCGACCTGAACCGTGTGCAGCTCACCTATGATCTGCCCGACAACTGGTTTGCAGGTAAGATCGTCAGCGGCATGAGCATCTACGCACTGGCCGAAGGCCTCTTCACCATCTCCACGGATAAGGAATGGCGTGAGACTGCTGTGGGCAGCGCACCCTACAACCGGTTCTACAATCTTGGTGTGAAGCTTTCGTTTTAATCAATCCTCTTAAGAATAAGCATTATGAGACTTAAATATTTCATTCCTGTCCTTGCCTCGGCAGCACTGCTGTTCACGGCGTGCGATGATGTCTTCACTCCCGCCATCGAGAATTTCAAGGACATCGACCAGGTCAAGCAGGAACCCGACTTTGCCAAGGGCTTCCTTGTGACCGCCTACCGCACGCTGCCCGGCTACTACGACAACAGCGATGTGGCTACCGACGACGCTGTCACCAACGGCAAGAGCGACTCCTACATGAAGGTGGCCACTGGCTCGTGGACAGCTTCTTTCAATCCTTTCAACCGCTGGACAGCCGACTACAGTGCCATCCAGTACCTCAACACATTCCTCGACAATGTCAATGGCGTGCGCTTTGTCAAGACATCGGCAGCGGTGGACAGCCTGTTGAAGATACGTATGAAGGGCGAGGCCTATGGCCTGCGTGCCATCCACCACTATTTCCTGTTGCGTGCCCATGCCGGATACTCTGCTGACGGCACGCTGCTCGGTGTGCCTGTTCATAACGCCTCAATTGGCGCCAGCAGCAACTTCAATGAGGAGCGTCCGGCATTTCAAGAGTGTGTCGACTCGATCATGGCCGACTTTGACCGTGCTGAGAAACTGCTGCCAGAAGAGTATGGCGACATCTCGTCAGAGTCCCAGATTCCGGAGAAATACCGCACGGTGACCACCGACCCGGCACTCTACAATCGTGCTATGGGCAATGTGGCACGCCAGCTCGTCGACGGACTGATCATCGAGTCGTTCCGCTCACGTCTGCTGCTGATGGCTGCCAGCCCGGCCTATCAGGCTGCCAGCAACAAGGCTACATGGCAGCAGGCTGCCAACGCCGCCGCCACGGTGGTCGACTACGCCATGGGACCGGAAGGTCTGAGCCCTACCGGTGAGACTTACTACACCAACACCGATGAGATAGCCGCCTTGAAGGAGGGCAGCAATCCCGATGAGATCATCTGGCGAGAGAATGTCTCCACCAATACTACCAGCGATGAGGACAACAACTATCCTCCTTCGCTTTTCGGCAAAGGCTATATCAACCCAACGCAGAATCTCGTCGATGCCTTCCCGATGGCTAACGGTTATCCTATCACTGACCCGCGCAGTGGCTACGACAGCAAGAATCCCTATGCAGGACGTGATCCACGACTGGCCAAGTACATTATATATAATGGTGCTAAGGAAGGCCCGAAAAACACGGTCATCTACACAGGCAGCAAGCTCGGCACCGACGATGGTGTCAACGTCAAGGAGACGTCCACACGTACAGGCTACTACATGAAGAAGCGCCTGAACATGAATGTCAACTGTGATCCTACCTCCAAGACGGGTGTGAGCCGCTACAATCCCCGTATCCGCTACACCGAGATCTACCTCAATTATGCCGAGGCCGCCAACGAAGCCTGGGGCCCGCAGGGCAGAGGGAGCCACAGCTATTCTGCCTACGACATCATCCGCGCCATCCGCCATCGTGCCGGTATCACCGACGACAGCTATCTCGACGAGTGTGCCCAGTCGAAGGACAAGATGCGCGAGCTCATCCACAACGAGCGCCGCCTGGAACTCTGCTTCGAGAGCTTCCGCTTCTGGGACCTGCGCCGCTGGAAGGCAAACCTCAATGTCACTGCTCAAGGCATCGACTGGGGCACTCAGTCTTACACACCATTGACCACGGTAGAGAACCGCGACTATGAGGACTATATGTACTACGGTCCTATCCCTCAGTCCGAGACGCTGAAATACAGCAACTTGAAACAAAACAAGGGATGGAAGTAACAGAAGATCCCCGCTAACTCCCCCAAGAGGGGGGGGAGAAACAAGGAATAAGAACCATGAAGAAAGTATCTTCCTCGCTCTCTAAGGGAGTTAGGAGAATAGCAAAGAACTTAAAATGAAGAAAACAATGAACAAGCATTTCATTCTCAAATACATTTCACTGCTCGCCCTTCCTATGTTGCTGGGCCTTACATCATGCCACAGCGGTGACCAGGAGTTTCCTGACTTTGGCTCGACCAGCGTGTACTTTGCCAACCAAGGCTATGTGCGAACCATCGAATTGGGTGAGGACCTGGAAGTGGATCTCACCAACGACAACAACCATGAGTTCAGTCTCAATGCTGCTATGGGTGGAGGCTATGGCAATAAGCGTGACATCAAGGTGAGCTTTGCCGTCGATCCCACGCTGCTTGACAACAAAACGTTTGACGACGGCACGCCGATGACGTTGTTGCCCAGCGACTATTATCAGTTGGAGAGCAACGAGATGGTGATCCCGTCGGGCAAGATTCAGGGCGGTGTGAAGGTGAAACTCACCGATGCCTTCTTCGCTGATCCGCTGGCAACGACACGTCACTATGTCCTGCCTGTGCGCATCACTCATGTGGAAGGTGCCGACAGCGTGCTGGAGTCAAAGAACTATGTGCTCTGTGCCGTGAAGTTTGTCAATCCCTGGCAGGCCACTTACCTGCGTCGTGGTGTGGATGTCATCACCAATGCTGACGGCACACAAACCACCGAGGTGCGTCACGCCCAGTATGTCGAGAAAGACGAACTGACGGACATCACCACGCTGGGTCTCAATGCAGCCGCGATGAATGTCTCATTCAAAGACGCCAGTGGCAAGGCGACGGCATGTAAACTGCAACTGCTCTTCAACGGCAACGAGTGCAAGATCAGTGCGCTCACCGAAGGCTTCACGGCTGAAGGCAGCGGAACGTTTGTCGAGAAAGGTGAGAAACAGAGCATGGGCGGAAAAGACCGCAATGCGCTCTATCTCAAATACACGGTCCGTTCCGCAACCTTGGGCAAGACAGTCTCCACGACAGACACGCTCGTCGTGCGTGACCGTGGCATCGCACCCGAATACTTCACACCGAAAAGCGAGTAGCGGGGCACGAAGAAAATCAAATCTCTTGGAACAATACTCTAATTTCAGAAATCTATGAATATGACAAAATACAAGATTCAGACGGCACTTGCCGCAGGCCTCTTCCTGCTGGCCGGATGTGCGGATGAATATAAGTCTGACTATCAGACCGACATGCCTGCCGATGTGGCTTTGGCCAATTATTTGGGCAGTTTTGACGTGCTGAAGGCTTACGCCGGCTCGATGCATCTCGGTGCCGAGACACCGATGGCGGTGTTGAACAGTCACAACACTGCCTACAGTCAGTTGCTGACCAACTTCACCGAAGTGCAACCTACCGACGCGTTTACCCATGCTGCTACGGTGAGTGCTCAGGGCGACATGGATTCTACGCGTGCTGTCGATGCGATGGCGGAGGCTGGCAATGCACAATTGTCAGTAGTCGGTGGTGCCCTTTCTTCACCGCTCTCTACGCAGGCAAGCTATATGAGCAACGTGACGGCAGACACCTATGTGCCGGGCGGAACAAAGGAAGGAGCTTTCAAACTTGTCGACTTCAATGATATGGCTCTCGGTACAAAGATCGCCGGCTCAGGCGGTGCTCCCGCCGAGGTGGTCAAGGATCCCAATGGAGAGAAAGGTCAGGTGCTGCACTATACGGCAGCTTTCAACCACTGCTTTGTCGACATTCAGCTTCCCAAGGGCATGACGTTGGGCGACCTCAAGGAGGGCTTTTGCGACTATATGCTGCTGAGTACCGGTTGGGTTCCGGCTTCTGTGGTGAAAGTCGTGGTGAACGGCGCAAGCGTCGAGGGCTCTGCTACCAATGCAGTAGGGCAGGGCATCGTGAAAGGGCAGTGGGGTGTCTACCATTTCAACTTTGACGGAATACAGGAAAAACTTTCCGATGATCAAAAGGCTGCCACATCCTTCAAGTTGGGTATTGGTGACGTCTGCTCCAATCCTAACTACTATATCGGTGCCATCACGCTCAAGGGTAGCTACCTCGCTGACGGACACTACGAGCCCCGGCCTATGGCAGAAAAGCGCGCCGATGCGCTCAAAGCGATGGACAAATACTTGAAGACTGTTGTCGGTGGCTATGGCGATAAGGTGAAGACATGGATTCTTGCTGCTGACTATCTTGCAGGCAAGGGACAGCAGGGACAGTTGCTCACCTCGAAGGACGACAGCAATCATTATTATATTAATGAGTATCTCGGTGACGACTTCGTCGTGGATTTGGCAAAGATGGCCAAGGGCTACCAGAGCGATGCCGCGCTCTTCTACAGCGACAACAATCTCGAGCGCGATGCCACGAAGCTGACCAACCTGCAGGCGATGGTCAAGGAGTGGAACGACAAGGGAGCGGGACTGACCGGTGTCAACGCTGAAGTGCATTTGCGTTACAATGCCGGTCAGCTTGCTGCCAACAAGCAGGGTATCGACAACATGCTGAAAGCACTGGCTGCTACCGGACTGAAGGTACGTCTTTCGGGTCTGGACATGGTGGCTGTGGACAATGACGGCAGTGCCATTCCCACCAAGCAGCTCACCGGGGAAGAGCTCAAAGCCATGGCCGACTACTACGACTATGTTATCAAGCAGTACATTGCGCTCGTGCCTGAGAAGCAGCGGCAAGGCATCTCCTTCTCGGCCTACAATGCCGACGGCAGTCATGTGGGGCTTTGGACAAATGCCTTCAACCGCGTGGCCACCTATGCCGGTGTCGCCGAAGGCCTGCAAGGCACAACGGTTACCTGGCCAAGCAAGTAATGAATGCTATGTCAAGAACTTGAGAATGAGAGTATGGACAGTTCTTCCATTCTCTCATTCTTGATAATAAGCCATCTAAGTATCTATTAGTTATTCATCAAATAATCCCTTCTATGAAATCAATCCTACGCAACTTATTCCTCCTGCTCCTCCTGGACTTTACGCTCACGGCAGGAGCCCAGCAGCGGCGACCCATCGACTCGCGTCACCCATTGTGGCTTGTGCATGTCGACGTTTGGAACAAAGCCAATCCGCAGGCTATCATTGACATGATACCCAAGGACATCCGTCCTTTTGTCTGCATGAACCTCTCGCTCTCATGCCAATATGACACAGAGAAGAACGTCTATAAAATGCCACAGGACGGTGTGGCTACATTCAAGTCGTGGGCTACCGTCTGCCAGCAAAACGACGTGTGGTTTACCTGTCAGCCGGCCAGCGGCGGACACACACATATCCAGGACAGCGACCTCGATACCTTTGAGTATTTCTTCAAGACCTATCCCAACTTCCTGGGTTGGAACTATGCCGAGCAGTTCTGGGGATTTGACGCACCGGGCGACAAGAGCTCGAGCACGCAGGAATCCCGCATCGCTCTCTTTGCCAAACTTGTGGAGATGTCGCACAAATACGGTGGCTTCCTGACGGTGAGCTTCTGCGGAAACATCTGGTCGCATCCGCTGACACCGGTGGGTATGCTCAAGCGCAATGCCGACTTGCTCGCGGCCTGTGAGAAATATCCCGAGGCGATCCTGTGGCTCTATAAATACACGACGACATCGTGTTTCTACAGTACCGAGAGTGTCACCTGGGGACCCTATATTGCCGGGTTGGCCAACAACTATGGTGTCCGCTACGACAATTGTGGATGGAACGGAGCGCTCGATGTGATGCTTGGCAAAGACAGCGGCAAGAAATATCCCGTTGCCGCCGGACTCTCCACGGTCATGGAGCAGAGCTGTGTCAATGGTGGTGCTGTATGGGACGGACCCGAACTCATCTGGACAGAAGATTTCAAGAACCTCGACAATACAAAGGTCGATGGCTACACACATCGTAACTGGGGCTGCTTCCCGGGCTTCCAGAATGTGTGGGTGGATATGTTCCGTAAGATCATCGACGGCTCGCTCTATATTCCCACACGACAGGAGGTGCTGGGCAAAACGAAGATCGTTGTCGTGAACGACCTCACCTCGGGCAGCGACGAGGACAAATATGTAGGATGGAATGATCTGTACGACGGGTTGTATAAGCAGGAAGATCCTATGAACAAAGGCAATGGCTACTACATGGACAACCTGACGTGGTTTAAGAAGACCGGACGCTATGGTGCCATTCCCGTCGTGCCTGAACTTTATGACAACCTTGCCAAAGCAATTCCCCTGCAAGTGAAGAAGTCGGCAAAATGGGCAAATCAACGGGCTAAGCTCAAAGATTTCACGACACAATATCCTGAAGTGAGCACGGGCGACCTTTATGTCAACCGCTATCGCAACCAGCTGATCACCTACACGCCGTACTCCTATTTTAATAGTAAGCGGACGGCCTCTGCAACGATTCCCTTGCAGTACAACACTTGCAAGGAACTGCAGCTCACCTGGGGCATGCTCACCGCTGCCGCTGTCAGGGAGTATGCTGACCACATCAACCTTTATCTCAACAACTACCGCACCGACACCATTGCACCGGTCACCGACAAGATCGTTGTCAAGGGTGCTACGGCAAAGCCCAGCTACACCTATACGGTCGGTACGGAGCAGCTGCCTGCTACGGTAGCCGCCAACGCTCCGCAGGCTACGCTCTCTGACAGTTGGGACGCCGCCACCGGCACCTACACACTGCTTGTCTCGCACTGTGGTTCGGTCAACATCAAGTTGAGTTGCAAAGGCAGCGCCACCGGACGCAGCACAGACTACCTTCCTGACACTCCTTTGGAGAGTCCCCGTCAGCCGGAGGCTTACGGCGGACCGGTCACCATCGAGGCTGAGGATATGGACTACCGCTCTATCCAGGAGTGCTGTCTGAGTCCCTATGATATTCATCCCGATGAGCGCGGCAATGTGGGCAATGGCTATGTCATCATGGGTACAAGCAAAGACGGCAGTCTGCGTCATGTGTTCAATGCCCATGTAGGCGGCAACTACCGTGTGACTTTGCGCTATATGAACACCGACAAGAAGGGTAACCTGAAACTGAATGTGAACGGTACGGAGAAGAAAGTGGGCTGCTCGGTCACTGGCAACAACAATTGGAGCACGGTGAGCCTCGGCTTCCAGTTCAACAAAGGTGCCAACACGCTGACGATCGACAACATCAGCGGTACGAATCTCTGCCTTGATCAGGTTGTCTATGAGCCAACCTCTGAGCAGGTCAAAGACGATGTCGCCTTTGAGGAGGAGCCCGATGAGCCCATTACTCCATCGGATCCTGCCTATCCCTATGTCGTGCTTAAAGACAACTTCGCACAGGAAGGTGGTGGGAAGGTGCCACAAGGTTGGGTAATGGCCGATGGCGACAAGATTGTCTCCCCTGGCACCTATGGCTCTGGCCCTCGTATCTTTCAATTCCCGGAAGGCAGTACGTTTACCTATGGACTGTATGTGCGGACCCCGTCCTCCAATGACGGTTATGGTATTTATGGCACGATGCCGGGCTATCAAGTGTCTTTGAAATCCTCGGCAAAATACTGTCTGAGCCTTGATGCGGCTGCTTGGAAAGGGACACCATATCTAAAGGTAGAGGTTCTGGACGAGAACAATCATGAAGTCAGAAGCACGATCGTGCCCTGCAAACCTAATTTGGAAGGCTCTACATCAACAGTGTTCACGGGTGCGACTCACGTCTCTCTTGGCTTCAAGGTGCCTTCAGACGGCAACTATCTCTTCCGTTTCAGTCCTGTCATCAACGAGAATGGCGACGGCGGCTACTGGCTTGAAACGATGATTGGTAATATTGTACTGACCTCCGACACGCCGACCGGCATCAGCAATCTTCGCATCAACAACGAAGCCGAAAGCAAAACTTACGACCTGAGCGGACGACAAGTGAACGGGAAGAAGGCTGGAGTGGTTATCAAGAACGGGAAGAAGTACATCAGCAAATAGTTGCAGAACGGCACGGCACACATCGTGAAGAAGGTATAGAATTTGCGAATAAAAGAACTTTTTCACCATTGCGAAATGTGTTTTATGTCAAAATGCAGCGTTTTACACAAGACATTCGTAGCATTTTTGTTATCTTTGCACTCGAAAATGCTACGGATGCAACATCCGTCAAAGAGCATTTACCGATGACCAATAATCAGATTCCAAAAACTAAATTTACTACAATGAAGAAGTCAATCTTATTAGCAGGGCTGTTGCTTCTTAGTTCTCTTACGTTACAGGCACAGCAGTTTGCTGTGCCTGTTTCGGAGGCGCAAGAGAAAATGCTGACGGGCAAGTTTGCGCCTTCATGGAGTTCGCTGGAAAGCCAGTATCAAGTTCCAGAGTGGTTCCGACATGCAAAATTTGGCATATGGGCGCACTGGGGACCTCAGTGTGTGGAAGGCTCGGGTGACTGGATGGCCCGGTCGATGTATCAGGAAGGTTCGGCTGCCTGGAAATACCATCGCGAACACTATGGCCATCAGTCGGAAGTGGGATTCAAAGACATTCTACCGCTTTTCAAGGCTGAGCATTGGAATCCCGACTCGCTCGTCGCTTACTACAAGAGTTTGGGAGCGCAGTATTTCTTCGCCCTTGGCAACCATCACGACAACTTCGACCTTTGGGACTCGAAATACCAGCCGTGGAACTCCAAGAACATTGGACCGCACAAGGATATCCTTGAAGGCTGGGCAAAAGCGGCAAGGAAGTACGGGCTAAAGTTTGGTGTTTCCCTTCATGCTGATCATGCGTGGACTTGGTATGAGCCATCGCGCCGCTATGACCGCTCAGGCAGCAAGATGGGCGTGTCTTATGATGGTTGCATGACAAAAGCCGACGGAAAAGGTAAGTGGTGGGAAGGACTGGACCCACAAGACCTCTACCAGCAAGACCATCCGCTGAGTAAAGGGTCATGGGCCGACGGCATGATACACCGGCAATGGGACTGGAGCAA
>Ga0256404_1005472_pt1 | contig 22397 bp, 17 predicted proteins | sample RumenRJG_01DNA_FD_185990 | JGI IMG/M metagenome (GOLD analysis project Ga0256404, IMG submission 185990) | Bovine rumen microbial communities from Lethbridge, Alberta, Canada - RJG_01 | ecosystem: Host-associated > Mammals > Digestive system > Stomach > Rumen | place: Canada: Alberta | collected...
ACTGGTCACGGTCAAATGTCTTAACGTATGGCATAATCAGATCACCTCAACTACAACATTTTGATAGTCTAATTATACCACTAAAGTGCCTGTAAATGGCGGTTTTGTGCGGATTTTTACCAATTTTTCAATGTACTGTATTATATCTTTAGCACCACAATATGTAGTGATTTTGATATTTTAATCATGCCCTAGTTTTCGGACAGTCTCCCCATTTTTCAAAAATACGTTCTATACAATCTGTAATCTGTTGTACAACAGTCTTTTCCATTTAACACCTCTGCAATTCCCTTGAATGTGAACTTTACAAAAAGATTCACATAATATTCATCTCATCCAGTCTCTTTGCGAAATAATGTCCGATTGCCGCAATCATATGAAGCGCTTCAGGTTTCAATTCCTCCGGAAACGAAGTCAGTATCGGCGCTGTCTCGAAATTCAGCACACCGTTAAAGCCTGACTTTTTCAAAGCCCTGATGAAGCCATCCCAGTCTGTGGACGGTTTGTTCTCTCTTGTCCTGGTAAAAGTAAACGGCATCTGATGCAGATCTCTTTCTCCGTCGTTATCATGGATATGGAGCACACGGATACGCTTCCCGAGGATGGTCATAAAACGCTCAAGATCTATTCCCGCAATATTGGCATGTCCCGTATCCAGGCAGAAGCCAAGCACCTCACAGCCATACTGCTCATTGATCCTGTCAATCCTGTCGGCGGCCTTTTTTGCGTTGCAGCATGGGCCCTCCGTGATATGTCCACCGGTTGAAGTATATAAATTTTCTATACAGATGACCTTCCCCATATCCTTTGCTATAGGCAGGATAGTATTAAGAAAGTTCTCTGTAGCTTCCCATTCAGCCTCTTCCGTTCCGTAATAATCCTTGACCTTCAGCCCGTGAACTACAATGTATTTACATCCCAGAAATTCACTGACCTGCATGCTCTTCGGCGCCATTTCATGCAGAAGGTAGTCATTGACATGATCCTTTGCCGTCGGTATCCAGTTCGGATAAGGCATGTGCATCTGGTGAATTCTGATCCCGCATTTTTTCGCCGCTTCTACATGAGGCGTAAAATATGCCTTCAGCTCATCGATGCTCTGATCAAAGAAGCCATTCAGCCTGTCCTGATACAGATCCGTATTCTTCAGATACATGTTCAGGCTGAAATCCGCACAGTCAAATCCGGCTGCCTTCATCATCCTGAAGCCCGCCTCAGGATTTTCATCGGTAACAATATTGTGCGTCTGCACACCTATTTCAAGCATATCTGTTCCTCGCTATATCTGTTTGAATTGCCGTTACAGTCATCAGCTTATATAGAAAGAATTTTCCAAATGCATAATCAGACATTTTTCCAAAGGCCTTTCAGTCTCTTTCTGGCTATTGTATTCGGATACCTGTCGCTGAAGTATTCGATGCCGCTCTTCACACCCATGGATTCGAGCTGCTCTCTGATCTCCGTATAATATTCATTACAGATAAAAATACCTGTATCTTCAGGAATATCCAAAAGCTTCTCAGGCGGCTCTATCGTCAGCCCGCAAAACTCTTCGCCCCAGCGGCTCCGGTTGTTGTCGCAAGTAAAAAGTGGTCTGTATTTCTCGCCATAATCCATCATAAAGCTGCGGCACATATTGCCTGCACCAAAGAGCACGACATGGGAGTAACGGGCTATGGTCTGCTCCATCGTCAGCTGCCATGTGAAAAAGTCCGCTACCGTCTTTGCGAAAGAAAGCAGCTGCGGTCTGATGAATACCGGAAAGCCGGACAGAGTATCCGCCATAGCCAAAATAATCGGACCGTCATAATAGATATTTCTAAGTCCTCTGATCACAGACAGCCAGTCGGTATCAGCAGCGGCCACTGCGTTACTGGCTCCGCGTGAAGCACAAGTAAATGGCAGCATTTCACAGTCCTCATGACCGTCATTATCCGTCAGTATGACGGCATAGATCTGATCCTTCAGCACAGGTGTGATCTCATCCAGATCCTGACCGCATATATTGGTATGTCCTATATGCAGGCAGAAGCCGAAAGCCTCTCTTCCCAGCACCTTTACAGCCTCATCATTCAGTTCCCGCAGCCACCCGGCAGCCTCGTCTGCATCTGACAATATACCTCTGACCAGATGTCCGCTGTGATCACGGCATTGATTCTGCAACAGGATTTTAAAATTTTCATCGGGATTTCGATCAAAAAATTCCTTTAAGACAGGAAGAAAGGATCTGTAAAAATCGATATTCACAGTTTTTTCTTTTTCCAGCGGCACCCCAACAAAAAGCGGCGGCACGATACACCACCCGCAGCCGCTGTCCATCGCGCATCTGACACTGGCCACGGCAAGCGCACGCTGATAATCGTTCATGACAGGATTTGACCTGTCTGAAGGGATGACCGGAACCATAGCCCCCGGCACCTGAATTTTCAGCTTGCGGCAGACATCCAGGAAGGGCTGCACGGTCTCGCCCATTCTGTCCGGCTCATCCGGAAGAAAAACATCACCCTCCGCTGTAGCTTCACTGCGGCTGCGGGTCATATGAAGGAAGCAGGAGGAAGGGCAGGTCATCCTGAAATCAAGCAAGACCTGACTGAATCCTGCATCCCTGATGTCTGCAATATTTCCTTCAGGATGTTTATTTTTAATAACAGCCCCCAGGGGATCAAAAATCTTTTCCATAATCTTATCTCGCTTTTTATAAAATGCAGTTATTAAATAAATATTAGCCTTTTATCAGCTTTTCACGAATCTGTGTTGAACTGGTACCATTAGTGTATGGTAGAAAGACCATTTCTGCTCCATGACTTTCCAGGTATTTCTGATCTGACAGCCACGCTGCATCATTTGCATAATCAGTCCCGGAAAACTGTACGTCAAAATGATACATATTGTAGATATCCCTTGTTCCAGACAAATCTATTGGTATCTCAAAGACTTCATCCACATATCTTATGGCACGTACTATCTCCATGCGTTCCCTGCAAGGGATAACCGGATATCTTTTTTTACTTCGTCTCACCTGCTCATCTGAAACAACTCCGACTATCAGGTAATTGCATTGTTCTTTCGCACGTCTCAGAAGATTCAGATGTCCAATATGAAAAAGATCAAATACACCTGCCACATATCCTACATTGTATTTCTTTCCGGAAGTACTATCCCCCTGTAGTGGCTGCCTGTCATCTGCCGAATCATCGGTACTACATGACGCATTTTCTAGAGATTCTGCTTCGACACCATTGTCCCGATAAGTATTCATCCATGGCAGTTCATATGATCGATGCCTGTAGTATACGCCTATATGTTTTGTTCCCAGCGCCACTACCTGTTTATACACATCCTGAAACCTGAGCATGCATATGATCACTTTGTAGGTATCCGGGTCGCGTTCTTTTAAAATTTCCGCCGAATAAACTTTGATACCATGAAAAACAGTATCCTTCTTGCTCGTATCATTATCGATAATTCCGGCAATCTTTAAATGGCTCCCGTACATATCAATAAAGTTCGCTGCATATTTGCCGGCGCCAAACACAAAAACATCACGACCGCTAATGCCTTTGAATATATTAAGAAAAACATTCTCATATTCTGCCGCAGAATAATTGATCTTCAACCGATTATCACGTATGGTTTCGTAATCACCTCTATGACGGGCATCATATTGACCCAGCAGGGCTTTGTTGCGAAGTCTTCCTGCAAAACTGTTTCCGATGATGTCCCACATTTCCTTCAACTTGAGCAGACCATATCGGTCAAGCATTTCTTCTCTGGTAATATACCTGTTGATCTGCATCCTGTCCAATATACCTATGACTCTATCCAACAAGGCATTCATAGGATAATCGTCAAATCTAAACTCCTGATCAAAGAAAAGAAAATGTCCTTCCCTAATGAAACAGTTAAGCGGCACCATATCTATATAACAATGCTTCAAACATATGCCCAGATCTGACTCCGGCACATCCTGTATATATGAAGCATAACCGTTGGAATTCAAAAAAACAGCTGTTGACATCTCCGATACTTCCGACGATCTCCTGATTTCGTCTACGAATCTGTCCAGCTCTTTAAAAAATAGATCTTTATCATAAGATGCCAGCCTGATATAATAATCAATACCGTTTTCCGCATTGACAAAAGGCATCACATATCCTTCTGGTGCAGACCTGCCCGCTACGACATGTATACCATGAGCAGTCAGATCCTCATGATATGACTGCATGTCATTCAAATGTGACATGCCTTCTGCATAAAGAGGTTTTTTCACCACTTTGTCTTTCAAAATACAAGTGGCAAAATCAAGTCCTCTTCCTCTGTCCATGGTCAGAGTAACCTGTCTGACATCTGCGCATTCATACAAGGGCGTGTTCGAAGACAATTCGAATAGAAACCCATTGGCCATCTCATGGAAAAGACTGCTGGATGAAATGCTTTCTAGCACCTGGTTTTCTTCCAAAAATACAGTATTCGGTGAATTATAATCCGTAAAATATCTTCCGGAAACTTCCTCATTTGGAAAAGTGTCCTCGCGATATATCAGCTGGGCCGCTTCTATAGAAGGATATACTGAATAACAGTGGTGACAGACCAGCCCCGCTTTTTCCAGCATAGCTATAACCTCTTCTCTAGAAAAACATCTGCCATCAATCTTTTGGAATTTGTCATACTTTATCCTGCAGTAATTTTCAATACCGTCAAAATTGCTGCCGGTAAACCTGTCTCTGTCTCCGCAGAAATACCTCAGGCCGAACCTGTTATCAGTAGCAAGGAGCATGATCCCACCGCTGTTTAAGTGAGAAGCCAATATGCCAAGAAGATTATCCGGATTGCTGCAACATTCCAGCATTCCAACGCAGATAATATAATCATACATACTAGGATCATAAGCTAAGCAAGACATCTGGTTTAATTTGACACTTGTCACGTCAAATCCTTTATCTGAGAAAAAGCTTTGGAAAACGTCATCTGTTTGTCTCTTGCCCTGTTCTACATATAATATACGCTTTGCTACATTTTCTCCTGTTTCATTTTTAAAAGGATACCAGTTTATGACTCCCAGCGGAAAGTGATCAATTATATCCTGTGCGTCTTTTTTTTGATTCTGTTCCTGCTCTTTTGTAAACATAGTATAAAAAATATTCCCTGTGATTTCTTATGGTATCAGACAAAGCCTTCCACCAGAATTCTATTGTCTGACAGATTCAAGCTTCTTAATTGCTCTATCATTTCATCTGAGTATTTACCTTTTGGCACAATAAACAGACTGTCATGATACTTTCTGACTGCAGTTTCAGGCGATACTACTTTAAGATTGTCACATATTTCTCCAGCGAAATTATTGTCACAGAATGCATCTGCATCCAGTTGATTATCCTGAAGGAACTGGTACATTTTCCGCCCTTTGACCCCATGCCCGAAAATAACTAAATGTCTGCCTTTTGTCCGATCAATAAACGTTTGAATATCTGACTTCAATTCTTGTAATTCTTCCTTGTTGGAACTGATCAGCTTTTGTTCAAATGCCCTTCTGTCGTCCAAAAGTTCGTAAGTCTGCGGCAGGAGATCCGACATGATGACTCTGGAAATATGACCTGCTGCGTCATCACTTACCAACTCATCATGATAATAATCAAGAAACTCTTCAGCTGCTGGAAGTACCAGTCTCTGTGCATTCCAGTAGTATCCGATATACTTCATGATGTAATATTTATTCCATATTACCCTGCTGATATTCCTGCTTTTCAGCTCTGAATATAGATAGTCATACTCTTTCGCGATAGCCATAATTTTTGTATAATCATATGTAGAGGAGCAGTCATTATCGATAGAGTATTCATAAACAGACTGATTCAGATGATATGCAGAATCCGCCAATGCAAGAATCAGAAACGCAAACGAGGTGTCCTGGTATGAAGCACCAGGAGTCTCGGATAAACGAATGTGTTTTTTTCTTAAGAACGAGACCCTGTATAATCCAGTCCATATGCCCATGACATAAGATTTGCCAAGATACTGGATATTCTCCGCATTTTTAAGCACATGGTCATAAGCATTCGATGGATATTTAGGTGTATTGATCCTTACTCTTTTATCACCAACGGATAACAGCCTGCAGTAATTACCATCTGCATAGTCAACGCCTGTACTTTCAGCTACTTCTACCAGATTCTTCAGCATATCGCTCTGATACAGATCATCTGTTTCAATAATTGAAATATATCTGCCCTCTGCCAATTCAATGCCTCTGTTTATTTTATGACCATAGCTTGAATTCGGATCATTTATGATCCTGACTCTGGCATCCTTCTGCGCATATTCCCTTAATATATCAGGAGAAGCGTCAGTACTGCAGCCATCAATACAGAGAATCTCTATATCTCTTAATGACTGATGCGTTACACTCTCCAGGCACCTTCTCAAATACCTGGCAGAATTATGAACTGTAACAATAACACTTACCAATTTATTCATATTTTCTGCTTTCCTTGAATGACTCAACTGTCCTTTATCTTATTCGAAATAAAAATAATCTCTGAAATCAATCACAGTAAATGCTGTATGCTCAAGATCATTTTTTACTTCTACAGTATTCGTCTTCCCCATGGATAATACCAACATTGATCTTTTATCGATGTCTTTTATAGACAAAACTTTTTTTCCGAAAAGCATTGCAGATGTTGCATCAGAGACTGATGTTACAACGAACCCATCAAACTCCAGGCCGTTTTTCAGTAGATATTCCGCTACCTTTTTTCCGATATTTCCGGCTCCATATAAATAGCATTGCAGATGGTTCTTATGGTGATTCCGTATCAGCTTTTTCAATTCTGATAATCTGCTTTGTTGAGCTGCTTTGCAGGCTTCTAATGGTCTGCTCCATTCGTTCAGCCATCTTAGTCTGTACGCATCCGGTTGATAATAGTGCATATGACGGATCAAATTACTGCAGCACTTGCTGCGAGCAGACAGTTCGGCATCGCAGTTATTTATCTCACAAAAAATAGAAAAGAAATGATCCACCATATCTTTTTCGATCCATCTGCACACATCAGGTCGAATATCCTTATACTTGTCAATCAACTCAGCGTAAATATCGAAGTAAGCTACTTTTTCAGTCGAAAAGCTCTGGTGTGTCATACTGCTGCTGCGCATACAATAATGATACCCGTAAGCTGGTAAAAAACTGACCTTTCCGGCATTGTGAAGGATCCTTGAATTAACGATCGTGTCTTCTCCATAGGAATTCGATAAATTCAAGTTCCTGATCACATCCCATATAGCGTATCTGCTATAAATCTTATCGCACAAAGACCAATTGAACATTGATCCTTTAAACATTTCATAAAGAGCTGAATCTCCGGTAAACAGCATTGCCGGAGAACTATCAAGTACATGATTTATCATTCCATCTTCATTTTCGATAATATATCCGCCTATTCCAACATCGACATTACTCCCTGAATTAAATACCGACATCAGCTTTTCATAAAAATCTGCTTCCACCCAGTCATCACTGTCGCAGAATCCAATATATTCACAGTCACATGACTCGACACCTTTTTTTCTGGCCACGTAAGCTCCACGGTTGCCTTGATGAATCACTGCTATATTTTCAAAATTATTACCATATTCATCACATATCTCTCCGGAACCATCATCTGAACCGTCATCGACAAGAATAACTTTAATATCAGTATATGTCTGGTGTATCAATGAATCTATGCATCTTGGCAGATCATTTTTTGTATTATAAACCGGCACTATAATGCCCAAAGAAAAACTGTTTGTCATAGATAACACCCATATGTTTCCAAGAAACTACTCTTGTTGTCTGAAAAACTACAGCACCAGATAATTCTTTATGTAATAATTCTGCAAAGTATCAGTAATCTCAGCCATATACAGATCACTTACACCTATTACTACTCCGCATTTCTCATTGATTATATGATGACAGATTTCTGAAATCGAATATATATCCAGCCCATCTTCTCTTTTATTTTCTTTCTTATCGGAGACGATAATGCCTGCTACCGGAATGTTCAGATGTCTTATTAATTTTAAAAATCTTTTGCTGACACTTCCATTGCCATAAATATATATTTCCTTATGCTCTTTATAGTATTCCCTTAGTTTCTCTACTCTGGTCTGATACTTCAGAGCATCATCTATATGTTCGACTCCTAATTCTTCTGACAGGATTTTATAAAAAGAATGCATACCAAGCTGTGCATAAGAAAGCACACGCGCTGTTTCTTCTTCTGTCATAACTGTAGCTGTTTTGTACCCGGCATCCTGCGCTACATAGGGAAATATACGTTCAACTGCATGGCTTATAGTACCGTCATCAGACAATGGTTCCTCGTTAAATGATTCGTATTTCCAGTCAATATTCCATAGCTTCTTTAATGCGACGGATTTGCACCAGAAAACCGTACCTAATGATATGGGTGGCTTTGTCTTGTCTATATCAGCTATCAGTCCAATATCATCTGCTAATTTTCGTGTGAGATCAAAATTGCAAGCCCAATTATTAACATACCATCCGGTATTTTTCATATCTATCATTTCGGGCGGTACTAATAATCCTACTTCATCATGTAATCTAAAATAATGAATAATATTCTCTATATATTTTTCCGACCCAATAGAACATTCCCATAGACTTAAAGTCCACGCGTCAGTATAACCTTTCCATACAAATGCCTTTTCTTTCTTATCATGCACAAAACAAATATACTTAAAATTATCAAAAATATCCTTTGCAGTAACCAGTAAAGCAGCAACATCTCGGCCCCTGTTCTGTTTCAGCCTCACTTGTACATTATTAAATTCTGAATATTCATCCTGAGCATCTTTACAAAGCTCTCGATTTGAAGTAATAATGCACACATCGCACATATTGATAGCGTTTCTTATATAATTACGGAATATTTTTAATGAATCCGGGTAATACAAATAAATTACTATACATGCATCATAAAAAGTATAACATCCGCTGTCATCAATAAGATAGCTTTTAGGAAAACTCAAATACAATCTGTCTTTAAATCTAATATCATAGACATTACTAATTTTCTGGCTTTCATTAGTTATTGTCATATTTCTATCTAAATCCATTATTTCAAATTTGCTTCTTTCAAAAAAGTATTATGCATTTTTCAATATATCTATTTTATCGCATTTTTGCCTTATATCGGGCAACTCATCAAAAAAACCTCTAATTTTATTTTCATTGTAATAATTAGCTTCAGTCTCTCTCAATAATAATCTAGCGTCATAAAAATCTTCATCTTCTACCAATCCCATATTGCTTAACTGGATGCTTATTGAATCGTAGCATTTTTTTGACATTACTATTACAACAAATGTCCCTTTTTTTTCACTAGAAAGAATCTCCGGAGCGTTAACATATAAGTCGTTTACTTTAGTGTTATGCATATTTTTATTATTATCAACAAAGTAGGCAATTCGATTTTCCGGAACAAGTTTTCCTATATGTGGTAATAAAACACTGTTTGCACCAAACAATATGATTTTCAATGTATTGTTATGATTTAAACGTTTATTTAATTTTTGCAAGTAAAAAAATTTCTTCTTTTCAAAAGCAACCCAACTTTGTAAATACTGAAAAGTATCTGTACTGTTTCCCCATTCAGTACGCATCAAATAAGATATAAACAATCTATCAACATTTCTATACGACTCCAAATTAACCGCATCTCCAGCAAAATGATATATTCCAGGCAGCAAATCATCGCATGTATTTGATAATCTTCGACTAAATAAATTGTAATGTGGATCAAGAAATATTACCTTGTCATAAAATATATAATTAAATGCATCTTGATCTGCGAACTTGCATTCAGGATGATCCATCAAAAATTTCATACTTATCTGGAATAGATTACCTAAGTTCCTGATAAGCTTTAGATTCATGACTAAAACACCTGCATTAAAATAACGATCGTCTTGTGCTTTTCCTTTCGAATACAACCACTGATTATTCAAAATTGATTCATCCTGATCCACACATGCTGCAAGATAATGGTTGCTGAGATCAACCTTCCACAATTCAGCAATATTTACATGTATTATCAAATCAGAATCAAGAAAAATAATTTTATCAATCGAATCCGGAATAATTTCAGGAACTTTCAGTCTGAACAAAGTACCAACAGTATAATTTCCAGTCATATGTTTAACTGTCTGAAATATACCTGTATCAATATAGTGAAAGACAATGTTCTGATTGTATTTCGCAGCCAGATGTATAAATTTCTCTTTGTTATCTTCTGATAAAGTATCATCATGAAGAATATGAACTGTTACTGATTCCTGTCCAACATTTACGAACAATGAACAAACTGCTACCCCTAGATATTTACTATACGTCTTATATTTATCATGCAACGCAAAACAGACATGTATCATAATTTCTCCAAATATTTCTAAAAATTCAAAATTAACTTCATAGAACAAAACTCAAATCATTAAACAATTCCAGTTCTCTTCATAAATTCCGTTGTTTTTTTTATTCCGTCCTTAAGACCCAATGGATGAAGTTTTCCATAAATTTTCTCGTATCTTTTAATATCTAGAAAATTTACCGGCACATCAGTACCTCTGCCTTTAATATAATCAACCTTCAACTCTTTACCAATTGTTTGTTTTATAACTGCTATTACTTCATTTACACTTGTCCCTTTTCCCGATCCAAGATTATAAACTCTTATCTCATTTTCACCATCTGCAATTTTTCTAATTCCTCTGACTGCATCATCAATATAAATAAAATCGCGGACAACTGATCCATCTCCATACACTTCCAGTTTTCCATCAGTTAAAGCCTTATATACAAATGTTGTCACAACACCTAGCTTTCCATTTGGCCTTTGATATGGGCCATAAGGATTTGCCAATCTAATTATGCGGTAATCTAACCCTGTTTGATATCGATAAAGATATAGTAGTTTTTCTATTGCCAGTTTCTGCACGCCATAGGATGTAATCGGATATGTAACTACATCTTCCTTAATCGGACAAATGCTCCTTTTTCCATAAATAGCTCCTCCAGATGAAATAAAGACTACTTTACTGACATTCTGGCGCACACATGCATCTAGTAGTTTCACCGTAGTGATAACATTTGCTTCAAGTTCTGCTGCAATATCTTGGTTTGAATTTCCAGGAATAATCGTAGATGCCAGATGATAGATCACATCCTCATTTTTTACTTGTGAATCAAAATCCGATTCGACAGAGAAAGAAGATACCTGATAACGTACAGGTAAGTTCAAGGATTTCAAAGTGTTAAAATATGTAGCATCAGAATCGACGATTTTTACATTGTGATCTCTAGAAAGGCTGATAGCAAGATTTGTACCGATAAATCCTGCTCCACCTATAATCGCTATCCTCATTTCTTTGTTCTCCAAAAGCTATCATTTTCCGGAATCCGGTGATACTGCGGCAGGTACATAGCGATAGTTTTCATCAACATTCTCTAGCTCTTTCAGCTTTCTTTCTGTATAATCGGAATCAATCAATCCTTCGTCAATCCGTAATATCTTTTCTGCCGGAATATTTTCATCAAGGAGATCCTGTACGATTCTGTCGACTGTATCAGGGTTTGTAATGGCAATAACCACATAGTCAAAGTTCATCTCAGGAAGTTTCTCCACAGACGACACTGACTTTCCTTGTGATTGATAATAAGCGTACTGCCGATCCACCCAGCCTGTATGAACCAGGTTCCGTGGGAATTTATCATGCATTTCCTCGCCAAATACTCCTGCACCGTAAATAACTATTCTCTTGCCCGAAGGGATTTCTTTAAACGGATATAGTCCAGGGAAGTCACTAAAATATTCATAACCGCCTAACAGAAGATCACGGATAATAAGCCAGTTTATTTCTTTTATGAAGAACTTTTCTTTATCAGAATCATTAATAGCTCTGATAACTTTGAGAAGAAATGATCTTAACAATTTCTGATCAAATGCATTGCTTTTTGAGTGTGTATGGCAGAATGATTCTGATATCTGTCGATAGAAATACACTACCTTTTTAAGAAACGCAACATTTCTTGCATGTAAAAGACAAAATATCGTGCATCCACAATCCTCGCTGAAGCGAATTCGCATATCTATACAATCAAGTGCATCCAGGATTGCCTGTTTCCTGTACAGTATTGGAAACTCTCCAGATGCCATCCCGAATGAAAAAAAACGAGGCTGTATATACTTCCTGAATGCATCCTCACCTGAAAACAGCCCCATCGGACTCGGTGATATCCTCCCATATTTCCCATCCTGAAATAATTGCGTTTGTCCGCAAACCATTTCAGCCCCAGTCTGACGCTGTTTCTGTATGAAAGAACTGCAGAAATCAGCCGTGACAAAATCATCAGAATCAACAAACATCACCCAGTCTCCAGAAGCATGTTCCACACCAGTCTTTCTGGCTGCATTCTGTCCGCCATTCTCCCGATAAATGTAATGGAATCTCTGATCATCTGACACATATCGCCGGCAAATATCAGCTGTCAGATCCGTCGATCCGTCGTCAACCAGCATAACCTCTATATCAGGGTAATCCTGAATCTTCAGGCTATCAAGGCATTCCTTAAGATAATGTTCACCATTATAGATAGGCACAACAATCGAAATCCGTTCATTCATTTTTCTGCTCCGCTGCAAACATACAGTTCCGGCAAATAAGCGTCTTATCAGAATCACTATTCATTTCTGCTATTATCCTCTTCATAGTATCCGAATTTTGAATATCGTCATATGTGTCTGTATTTAAATTACCTAACACATATTCCAGTCCAAAATCGTTGCAGCATAACACCAGTGATCCGTCCGGGAGAAGCACGTTATGATTTAATAATCTGGATCTGCTGCAAGCTATTTTGCCTTTCAAATGCTTCGATGCCAGCTTCATATCATCACTCTCCAGATTCCCTGCTCTGTCGCTCATTTCACAGTAAATCTTCAGTTTACCTGATGTAATTTCTGTCACCTTTTCACTAGGTTCAAACTGGCAGTTTGCACCCGTAAGAAATGGTGTTCCATCAGTTTTTTCAGCTGTTATAATATCTTTTATCATCGATAAATACTGTTCAGTCACCGGAATGTTAGCATAGCCGAAACTATCAGCAGTATGTAGTATTACCTCATCAAAAGGTATTCTCAATACCCTCTCAAATATTTCATAATCCAGTCCCTGTAATGTAGTAAACAGAGTTTGCTCAAATCCAAGGGCATCAGCATATTCCATCATATCAATTGCAGAAGGATTTAAAAACGGTTCTACGAATCCCGACCAATCAAGAATAGTATTCTCAGGAATTCTATCAAGATAAAATTTAAAATCATCCAATGACATTTCATATTTTCTATTATCCCGATAATACCGACTTAATAACAGTTTTTGTGGGCAGAACCGACAATTGACGGAGCATCCTATTTTGGGCGTCACTTCAATAATCGGGTTGTTGTATCTCCTTAGTTCTCTGTCATCCAGCATCATAATGTGGTCTGGCAATGATACATATTCTGTTATTCCCTCTGATTGAAGACGTTGTTCAATGACATGATCTGTATGTTGTACTACCCCCACAATAATCGAGGGTGAAACCTTACTCTCCACCAACTCCTCAAATGAAACAACAGGATAACCGCAAATGCTTTTCTGATTTTCATTTAGGTCCGTAACACAAAAACCCGATATATTTATATGATTCTGCCTGCACAATTCAAGGATAATATGCCCTGCTTTACCTGCGCCATAAATATACCTTGGTTCCGAAAGTTCCTTTATACTATCTATGTATTTTTTTCTATCCATAAGTTAGGGCCTTCTTAACAAAGCAAATTATTAAAAACAATATCAAGATTATCTTTAGTAAATAAGTCCGTATTGATATCAGCTATTTTAGTTTTATCAATACCTTTTTCTAGCAGATTTTTCTTAATACCAATTCTCATATTATAACGAACAACTGCAATAATCAGATAATCAAATTGTACGTCATTTATTTTTTCGGGAGGAATAACTTCATATTTTCTGTTATTAATTATTACCCCAGAATCTCTATAATTCTTCCACCTTCCATCAGATACACCCGCGATCTTAATCCCCTTGTCGCAATTATTTATGACTTTTATAATTTCCTGACCATAGGTTCCAATGCCATAAACAAATACACTCAAATTATTTCTTATTTTAGGATATGGAAATAAGTAATCAGCATTTAGTTCTTGAAGAGTATCAAGCGACTTTAAAAGCAACGTGTCAAAAACAGCAAACAAATTTTTTTGTCTTAATTTATATACACTATATGCTCCGGAATAATTATTGACAGCATCTTCCATGTTGAAAAACAAGCATTTGCCTTTTTCTATGTACTTATTATCATTTTCTTTAACCATTGAATTTTCATGCTGAAAATAATGATACTTATAGGAATCCAACAAACATACCGATTTACAATTTAGAATAACTCTGAGTGCACATGCCACATCTTCAGCCATTGTGATACTATCATTTATCATGTTTTGGCAAAGCCGTAAAACTTCTGTTTTACAGACGTAACACCAAATGTTAAACGGGATTGGTGATGAAAAGAATTTATCCAGCGGTATAAAATTTTCAATAATAATTTCTTCAATTTCCGACCCTGAATAAAATCTATGTTCATTATCTGTTCCATCAGAATAGTTGATGATTTGATTCCCTGAATACTCTCTGGTATGACCGAGAGAAATTATTGCATCAGGCTTATTAATTACGTGTTTTGAAACTATTTCAATGTAATCTTCCTCAATCCAATCATCTCCGTCCACATACAAGGAATACACGCCTTCAGCAACATTTATCCCTGCTTTTCTGGCACTTACTAAACCTCCATTTTTCTTATGAACAACCCGTATCCTTGAGTCTTTATCTGCATATTTATCACAGATATCTCCACTGCCATCTGTAGAACCGTCATCTACAAGAATGATATCCAGATTCTTGTATGTCTGACATATGATACTTTCAATACATTTTCTTACATATGTTGCAATATTATAAACTGGAACTATTATACTGAATAGTACATTTTGATTTTGAGTCATCCAAGTTCCCTTCTAATAAAAACATGCATAGAGCATCTAATATTCCGTCTGTCATATATTATGCACAATAAATATCCCGATCAATAAAGACTATTGATTCATTCAATCCTTTCACTTTACGATTACCATTGTTCCATTTGCATCACATAGCGAAACCTTCGGCAACAGGACTTTTTTATCTTTTTCATATCGATCTACTGCTCTCTCAACCCCATACAGTGAACTGTTATAGTCATGCAGGAAGATGTACCCGCCCTGAGCGAGGCGGGGATAAAAATAGCACAACCCTGCATAGATTGACTCTTCGAAATCCATATCTATTGATACAAAAGCAAATGTAGTATCTATATCCTGCATGGTCTCCGGAAAAAAGCCTTTTCTGATAACGACACGGTCTTTGTATTCCATCTTCTCCATCACGAGATCTTCTGAAGTATTCCGATATGCATCTACAAAAGCTTCAGTCGCATTGCCTTCTTTTATCTCCTGTCTGGCTTCATCCGGCTGGAATCCCTCAAAGGTATCACAAAGATAACAAGTTCTGTCCGGGAAAGCAGCATTTATATATTGAGCAAATTCACCCTGAAAAACGCCAACTTCAGCAACATTACCCTGAATATTCCTTTTTCTAATTTCTTTGACTGCCAGTTCAAAGCACTTCATGCGAACATAGTCTGTACAAAAATACCCCCCCGTGGTATATTTCCCATTAAAGCACAGTTCGTACTGTGTTTCGACTCCGCGAACAAGATGGTATCGCTCCTTCACGGTTTCTGCATAATCATGTCCGAATATCTGCTCTATCAGGTGATAGTTCTGATTCATATCCTGAAGCACAACATTCTGATACAGAAAAATCATTTTCCTCATGTTGAAACCAAGGTTCTTGCTCTGCTGATATATTTCCTGGCTGTGCAGTGTGATAACGACTACAGCGTCATAATTTCTATGCAACAGCTCTTCCGGACTTATTACCGGTTTTCCCAGCCACTCTCTCTTCTTCTGGTCATTATCGACAAAGGCTGTAACCCTGTTAACATCCAGATATTTGCCAAGCACCTTCCCGGTCAGTCTGCCTGTTCCCCATACATAAAGCTGCATTCTCTTCCTCCCATATACTCTGTTTATACATTGTCGCACCTATTTTTCAGATTCACCTGGCTGGTTTTCACTTATCATATATATGCGATCAAGTGCCAATCACTTGAATTATCCTGTCGGATATTTTCTCACTGGCCCTTCCATTAAACACCAGCTTTATTTCTCTATGAAATCTATCCAGCACCTCATCATATCTGTTCTTGTCAAATTCCATGATATGCCTTTCCAGCTCGTCATTATCGACTGACACTGTATATGGCAGCTCCACATCAAATGACGGTGTGTATTTCTTATTGTTCTTCACATGATCGAGGTCATCTGTATCAAAGTCCCACATCAAGCTGCCCCTGTCATGCTTGTATTGCTCTATATCATCTGCATAGATAAATGATGGTATGTGAGCGTATCCGGCTTCGAAGACAGCGCTTGAGTAGTCAGTGATATAGGCATCCATCCCTGCCAGGATCTCATACATGTCATCTGCCCGACTCACATCTATGATCCTGTCTCCCAGTTCTGAGTCACGGAATTCCTCATGAGACGGGGCCAGCTGCGGATGCACTCTCACACATATATACCATTTCCCGCCGGTTTTTCTTTCCAGTACACTGATGAGTCTTTGAAAATCTATGCTCCAGGTCTCGGAGAAGACATATCTTTTGCCTTCTTTTGCCCCTTCTCTGAATGTCGGGGCAAACATCAACACCTTGGCATTGCCCGGCAGATGATGCTCCCGCCTGAACTTTTCTTTGGCCCGGGTTCTGTCTCCATAAAGTACGTCACATCTCGGCGCGCCGGTTTTCAGATATGTGCCTTCATATACCATGCCATTCGGAGATTCCTCCTCGCACCAGTCAGAGTCTATGACCAGATCATCTATCATCGATGAATCATTATGATTTACCAGATAGGCCATCTTAGAGAAGCCCTCTCCACGGTTCAATCCGGTGCACTTGATACCCACCGTGAAATGATTCACATTCAGGTAATATTGCCCTTTCCTCTTTACCGTTCCAAGAGGTTTTCTGTAATTGTCTATCCAGACCTTTGAACGTGTCAGATAGTACGCGCTGCTCCAGAAGCTGTTCGGCACCTGCCTGATATAGTCCGGGAACTCATGCTCTCCGATCCTGTTTACCAGCCAGACAAATTTCAGATCCGGTCTTTCCTTATGGAGCTCCTGCACTATATATTTGGGGTTGCAGCCGAAGCCACCCTTTCCCTCAAAGGTGCAGACACTGATCAGTTTTTTATCTATTGGGGAAATTCGGCATAGAAAAAAGGCAGCACTGCGGAATGCTGCTTTGATTTTTCTATATATGATATAGTGACGTTCATTCATAATTCAAATCGGTTTTTCTGTATAAAAGCTATGCATTATCAAATCATTAACTATTAGTTTCTACTTTTATCATCTAGGATCTTTTCAACTAATAGTGCCACATTTGAACCAATATTATAGATAAGCTTATAATTATCTAATTCAAACTCTTTTGCTCTTTTTATTGCAGTTCGAAGTGCAACAAGTGTCAGGCACTCGTGAACGACTTATCGTCCCTGTTTATTGACGAAGTAGGCCAGGCAAAATTAATCTTTCCCATATTTCTTCGCTATCTTCCCCACCTGCTTCCTTACGGATTGCGGTGTCTCCTGCGTCTTCTTGATGTAACCCATAAGAAAAGTGATCGTCTTTCCCCAGATGTAATATATGCGGAGTTCTCTTCCATCGCTTATACTCAGCCTGTATTCATCGGCCTCAGGTATGAATGGTGCCCAATAGTGTGACTTTCTGCCATTGAGCCTGTCATCAATCATAGTATCAATATTAGTAATCAGCTTGTCTATATCTTTGTCGGTCATGCTGATATTTGTAAGAGAACTTTGTGCCTCATCAGACAGCCTGATTGCAAAATCATTTACAAATGGATGTCTCTCAAGAACTGCCGGAAGTCTGGTCTGATCTCTTCGGACCAAAACTCTGAGGAACGAACGGTAATCACCTGTCTGGTATATGATCCATTCCTTATTACTATTCCGACCTACGACCTGATCATGAAATATCTCGTCTGGATTTTTAAAAACCCAGATATCCGCCTGTCTGTCTATGGCTTCCGTGTAGCAATTTCTTCCTGTTTGTAGGATTTCATCGCAATAATACTCCGTACTTTCGTCATAGACAGAATCAGTCTCCCAAAATGGTTCTGAGAATAGCTGCACCAGATATCTTTTCAACAGAGTGATCTCAGGATGTCCGGATTTTGTCATCAGCGAATACAGATTGTCCTCTCCTGTCACCATTCGTCCGAACATCATCTCGCTTTTATAGATCAGGTCATTATCCTGTTCCATATCCCTAAGAACCTTGAGAAGCTCATCGTGCAAATACCGTAGAAAATCTGGCACGTTGTCAAACTGCCCTCTCATCGATTCATCGTTTAAGATCAGCGTCATATATCACAACCCCAGCATCCGATTCAAGTCTATATCAAACTGGTCGAATAGATTCTTCTGCTGATTCTCTATCCGGCCATGCTGGCCAATCTCTATCTCTACGCACCGAGTAGTATTCGACTCTTCATCCAGCGAAAAGAAATCTATTGCTATCTCATCCTTGTCCATGGTATTCTGGGCAATACCAGACCTGAAACCGTTGAAGATATGATCACTGTGCGTCTCCACGAACACCTGCCTGTCATTATGTGCTATAAAGTACAGAAACTCACACATCTTTGACTGTGCATGAGGGTGCAGATGTATCTCCGGATTCTCTACCACAAGAGTCGACTCTTCTCTTGCTGACAGACCTGCTACAAGGATACTGATCACATAGCTTATCCCGGCTCCTATGTTGCCTGGCCTTATATTTTTTAGGGACGCATTCTCATATGTCGCTATCACGATATTTGCCTCAGGAACCTCACTTGTCGATATCTGTGCCCCCGTAATATACGACAGCCACCAGTTGACCTGCCCACCAAGAGTGAGATCTCCCTTATTCTTACACATCTCCTCTTCAAGCTGGTCACTCTTGTGCTTGTAAAGAAAGGCGATGGCATATTCTCCATTGATCCCTATCTGCTCGTTCAGAGCCAGGCTCTCATCATATGTATTCTGAGGACCAATCCTGTTGCACGAAAGGTATTGGAATCCTCTGTCATCATATCTGAGGAACTTCCTAATGCTCTCTGCATCGCCGCTCTGCACCCTTTGCATCATTTCCCTGTCATCTTCTACGCCAAAGGTATATCCTATCCCCGCCTGGTCATTCGATACGGATATCCTTATCGGTTCTTTCGCCGGAGAGAACTTGCAGTGAACCTCTTCGTATTTTCCCAGCCTTGCCAGCTCTCCATTCAGTCCTATGTCACTGTCCAGATTCTGTGCAGCAAGTAGCAGCGACTGTATCGCCGTTGACTTGCCAGACGAATTCACACCGACAAACAGGTTCAGCGATCTGCATTCAATCTTCAGGTCTGCTATGCTCTTCAGGTTTGATATCGTTATCTCGTCTATCATAATCTGCTCAGCTCCTGTCTTAATCCTAATGCCTTGTCGATTCTCCATTTCATGTTGACAGCACCATCCCTGTGATTGGCGATGTTGTTCCTGAACTCCGCACTGTCTATCACATCGTATATAATCCCTGCAACCTTGTCCTGTGGCAGCTCTGATGATGCACCCTCGAACGATGTCATTATCATCTCGAAGACATTCATATTGACCGGCGTCCTCCTGTCTCCTCCCCTCAATCTGAATGCATCGCTGCCGAGATAATGTTTTACTCTGTCAAAAGTAGTATCCGTCATCTTTTCTAATTCCGCGACCTCCTCGTCAGCCATGACATTTATCCTCCCCATTGCATGCCCCAGGAAGTCGTCTATATCTCCCTTATATACATAGGTTTTTCCATTATCATCTTTTATCTGCCCTGCAATGTACAGATGCATCGCCAGATACCTGGTGATCAGGTATTTTCCCTTCATCCTCTTGTCATGTACGAAAGCACTGCCTGTCGCATTTATAAACGACGGCTTCTGCACTATCCTGTTAAGCAGCCTCGTTGACCTACCCTGATAGAGGGCATTCCTCATCTCCTGCTTGTTTAGAGCGATGCCACCTCTGTTGACCCGGTCAAAGATATCGTATTTTATCCGATCCGGCGTGGGCGGTATTATCACATGAGCCTGAATCTGGAAGTCCTCTATCCGTGTGGTCTGCACCGGCGTCAGATCTCCGAACTTCTTGCCATTCAGATCTCGCAGCACCCTGAGCCTGTCAAGGGCATAGTCCCCATCCATATAGCTGAACAGGGCTGTAAGCCTTTGTCTTCCATCTACTACGATCAGTCTTCCATACTTATCCTGACTGAAATAAAATATCGGCAGAGGCAGTCCCATCAGCACGCTCTCTACCAGCTCTGAATTTCTCTTTCTATTCCAGACGTTTTCCCTTTGGAAGTCACTATCAAGCACTATCCTCGGGGCACTGGCATCGGCCTTTCTCTTAAGCTCGAAAACTGTATAAAATCCCTTTTCAATCTTTATATCACTAAGCGGATAGATATGCTCGTCGTCAGCATCCGCCTCGACATCCAGATCTCTGTCGATGTCGTCCTCTTTTTCATCATCTGTATATGCTATTACATTATCCATTGTAACCGGCTCCATTAGTTCAAATCCATATTAAGCTACTATATCATTTTCTTGAAAGTAACGCAATGCAGATGGTCGGGGGAGGGATATAAGGTGTCCGGTACACGTGACAAGAACTTATTTATATATCGATGACTCATTGTTCAGATCGAAGACAGCAGTTTTACCGCAGTATGGATCATTTGTTCTGCACAATGTCTATATGATGTTCCTTCATGTACTCCTTCTGTCTTGCGAAAAAAGGATACCCGTGAGCTGATCCGCCTCTTACCATCTCCATATAGTCGCCGTAGTGCATTTTCAGTGCTGCGTCATATCCGTTTGGGATTGGTATCTGTATGAATTCGAACGGACTGTAGATCAGAGGCTCGAAGCACTCTCTCGGGATAGTATAATCTGAATATGTATTGCCATAGAAACGCACCAGCTGTGCTCCTGCCTTACTGCAGCCGTCATCTGCTCCATACATGCCCATGATGGAATCAACCAGCCCATACAGCTGAGCTATGACATCAGATGATGTATCTATATCTATGTCCATTACTTTTTTAATCTTTTTGAGTGCATTCTGCCTGTCATCCTCTGTTGATGTGGGTTGCTGCCATATCGCCAGTGATGCAAGTGCCAGAGACAGCAGTGCGCTCTGCAGATTCTGCCGCTCGGGATCGTCCGGCAGCCAGTCCATTGGATATATGTCTACACCTGTGATATATGGACATCCGAAAAAATAATCCAGATCTATTTTTCCCAGATCCTCATAGGATCTGCCGTTTGCGATCTCCGGGAATATGTTTCTGCGATCTGAATTCCAGAATGACCTGAAATACAGGCCTTCCGGCAGCTCCTGCTCTACTACCTGCTGAAAATGGTCATAGTCCTCACGCAAGAATCCGATATCGATGTCATCATCCCACGGCACGAAGCCATGATGTCTGATAGCTCCTAGCAGCGTACCATAGTACGCGAAGTAGCGTATTCCATGCTTTGTACATATATCATCTATCACCGATAGTATCCTGAGCTCCGATGCCCAGCAGTGCTTCATCTCAGAAGATACCAGAAAATCATTTCTTACCTCAGGCTCGAAAAAATCATCCGGAAAATCCAGTTTCATATCCTGCGTCCTTTCAGTATTGCGAATGCGCTCTTACAGGATATTCATATGATCATAATCTATGAATATACCCGCCTGCTCGAGCACTGCTTTCTGACTTTTATAAAAAGGGTATTCATGTGATGACGGCTCATTGATCTTTACCATATAATCGCCGTAATAAGCTGTCAGAAATTCATGATAGCCCAGAGGCACCGGTATCTCAGTAAATTCAAACGGCTGCATGATGAGATTGGTGAAGGATTTATCCGGAAATCTGCGATACCAGTTCTGCTGCAGAAATGTAATGGCTACCTCGTCTGAGTCTTTTGGTCCATACATTGCACATACTGCTTCCTCAAGCTTCAGCAGCTGATTATTTATATCATCTCTTGATCTTTGCTCATCTATGACTACATT
>Ga0256404_1005473_pt1 | contig 22396 bp, 24 predicted proteins | sample RumenRJG_01DNA_FD_185990 | JGI IMG/M metagenome (GOLD analysis project Ga0256404, IMG submission 185990) | Bovine rumen microbial communities from Lethbridge, Alberta, Canada - RJG_01 | ecosystem: Host-associated > Mammals > Digestive system > Stomach > Rumen | place: Canada: Alberta | collected...
TGTTAAATCTTAAAAATTTCAATCGATTATACTACACTTAACAAACATTACTAAGGCAATAATTAAAATATAAAATATTATTATATGATAAGGTTATAGAAAAAAATAGTAAAATAATTAAAAAAAAATTAAAATTAAAGATAAAATAAAAAAGAGAAAAATTTATTTATTCATCAATAACTTTCTTAAAGTATCAATGTCTGCATCCACTTCTGTTGGCTTGGTACAAGCATCAATAGCAGTATTTGGATCTTTAAGCAAGTGTCCAGTTACAACACATGTAATAGTTTCACCTTTATCAATTACACCTTGATCCACTAATTTTTTAAGACCTGCAATTGAAGCTGCAGAAGCAGGTTCCACACCAATACCTTCAGTTCTTGCAAGCAATTTTTGAGCATCCAAAATCTCTTCATCACTTACGGTTTCAGAATAACCATTTGAATCGTAAATTGCATTCAATGCTTTGATGTCACTTACAGGTGCACCAATACGGATTGCAGTTGCAATAGTTTCAGGATTTTCAACAGGCACAACTCTTCTGTCACCTTTTCTGAATGCATTTGTAACAGGACATGCCCCTTCAGCCTGAATACCTGTCATCATTGGTAAGTCTTTAACAAAACCTGCATTATAAAATTCAGACACACCTTTCCAGATAGCTGAAATGTTTCCTGCATTACCAACAGGCAAGATTATCCTATCCGGAGACTGCCATCCCAAATCCCTTAAAATTTCATAACCTATGGTTTTTTGACCTTCAAGTCTGTAAGGATTGATTGAATTCAATAAATATAAATGTTTTTCCAATGCAAGAGCAGTCATCGCTTCTAATGCTTCATCAAAGTTACCGTTGATAGACATTACTTCAGCACCATGGAACATTGCTTGAGCCAATTTACCTAAAGCAACTTTTCCTGAAGGCAAGAATACAATACAGCGCAATCCTGCACGAGCCGCATAAGCCGCAAGGGAAGCTGATGTATTACCTGTTGAAGCACAACCAACAGTGCTTACTTCCAATTCCATAGCTTTAGTCATACCGACAGTCATGCCACGGTCTTTGAAACTTCCAGTAGGGTTGGATCCTTCTACTTTAACATATAAGTTAACACCTAATTCATCACCTAACTTATCACATTTGCAGAATGGTGTTCCTCCTTCATCCAAAGAAACTATTTTGCTTTCATCTACTGGAATACATTCTTTAAATTTCCACAAGGTATCTCTTCTGCCATCAAATATATCTTTGGAGACATCAATATCACTGACAAGTTCAAGTACACTTCCACATTTTTCACAAGTGTAAATCACTTCGTCATCATCATATTCTGCTCCACATGAAACACAACGTATCATAAATATCACTAATTAATTAATAAGAAAATAAATTCTATATTAATAATATTTACTAAATAATATAAAAAATTAACCTAAAAACTACAATTCAATTTCCTCTAATGGATTCAATAATATTGTCTCACAATCAGGAGATTCCTTTTTGACCAATTGCCTAAACTGATTGGCATCCTGTTTAATGGACGGAAAAGAGTTATAATGCATAGGAATTACAAACTTAGGATTTATCCACCCTGCAGCAATTGCGGCTTCTGTCGGATCCATTGTAAATATATTTCCAATAGGAAGAATAGCGACATCAGGTTTATAGACATCACCAACCACAAACTTCAAATCTGAAAATAATGCAGTATCACCTGCATGAAAAACTTTCAAACCGTTTTCAAATTCAAACAGAAAACTACATGGGTTTCCCGCATAACCAATGTCCATTTCAAAATCATAAGAAGAGGAATGTCTTGCATCAAGCATTCTAATGTTAATACCATCCAGAGATATTACAGCACCAACATTAATGCCAATTGCATCAGTCCCTTTTCTTTGAAGATAATTTGAAATTTCATAATTGCAAACAACAAAAGAGTTTGAATTTCTAGCTATCTCAACTGCATCACCAAAATGGTCGGCATGCCCATGGGTAATGCAAATAACATCAGGATTTAAATCATCAATTGGTATTTTACAACTTGGATTAGCTCGAATAAAGGGGTCAACTAAAATATCAATACCTTCATCACTGACAAACTCAAAAGCAGAATGACCCAACCACCTCAATTTCATCTAAAACACCTATAACCTGCAAACACCATCTCTGCATGCATTTGCATCTTTATCATCATCCATCCTATTTTCTGTGATAATCTGATTTAAAACAGTTTTAAAATCATCATAGGATAATGCACCAGGAACAGAATATTTACCGTCCAATAGGTAAAATGGCACACCATGAATACCGTTAGCTAGTGCAATTTCTTCATCTTTTTGGACTTCATCATCATATAAACTTGAAGACAATACATTTTCAGTATCCAATTCATCCAATCCTGCTTTTTTGGAAATATCCATCAATACTTTACTATCTGCCAATTTTAGATTTTTTGAAAAGTATGCATCAAACAACAGATCGCTTAATCTGTCGGCAACATCTGAATCATACTTATCCTGTGCCAATTTCATCAGCCTGTGAGCATCACGGGTATTTGTATACAATGTTGTGGAATACTTGAAATCAATCCCTTCACAAATTCCCAATTTTGAAATGTTATCAACTTCTTTTTGAGCACCCTCAATGGACAGCCCATATTTTAATGCGAATCTCTCAACTGTTGTTGACTCAACACTTTTAGGTGCATTTTGGTCTAATTCAAAAGCATGAATATCAAATTCCACATCATCTCTAATTTCCAATTCTTCAATAGCTCTTTTTAATCGGGTATTGCCAATATAACAATAAGGACAAGCAAAATCGCTCCAATATGTAATTTTCATTTAAATTCCTCTATAAACTATTTAAATGAATATATACAATATTTAATTAATAAATGCCTTAGTAACTCCATAATTACTTACAAGTGATAATATGATTGAAAATAACATTTGCCCAATAGGATCCACTCTAGACTACTTCAATAGAAAATGGATATTTTGCATCCTATCAAATATCTTTAGAGGAATGAAACATTTTTCCGAGTTTAAAAAAGCCAATCCAACTATCAGCAATCATGTATTGGCTGAAACCTTGAAATATATGGAAGAAAATGATTTGATTGAAAAAACAATTATCGAAGAAAACCCAAGGGTGAAAACAGAGTACTCACTAACTGAAAAAGGCAGAAAAACAAATAAGATTTTATATGAAATCACTTCATACTATTTCAATGAATTGAATTATGTGGGATATGACGATTCACAAAAGGAAGAGATTTTAAAGGAATATGAAAAAGCATTTGAAATCAGATAATTATCTCTGAAGTATAAAATGAGCTATAGGAATCGTCAGATATACTTCCACAAAACCTGCAACTATCATCAAAACAACAGAAACAATAAAAATCACTATAGACTGTTTTAATTTAAATGATTTCACTATAAATGCTTCTTTTAAGGACACATCTTCCTTCAAATAATATTTTAAAAATATGAACAGAAAATTAAACAGTACCAATCCTGATGCACAAGCTAAAATGCATGATGTCAATTCAAATATTCCATGGGGAATCAGCATTGCAAGCACTCTATACAGGTCATCCTGAATAGCCGTATAATATCCTATGAAAAATCCATTATATGCCAAAACAAAAGCAGATAAACAGAACAGAAGCCCATATACAAACATCTGAAAAATGATTAAGATATTATTTAAAAAGATATCAAAAAACGTCAGCCGAATGACACCTGTTTCCACCTTTTGGGACAAGTCATCAACTACAGGATTAAAATAACTGTACAGATAAGGTTCTAGAACATAACCTAAAATTAAAGAAAAAATAAGAATGAATATAGAAATGTAAATAGCTAATTTGTTTTCCAAAAAAGCTAATTTAACTTCCCTATAAAATTGTTTTAGCAATTTCTGCTGCCTCAACCTGTTTGTCTTTTAAGTCTTCGAAGTAATTCTGCATAAGCTCTGAAGTTCTTGCCTTACAGTCACCGCAGCGCAATTGTCCGGACAAGCATTCTTCACGGATTTTTTCAAGCTCACCATCATCATCAATCAAATGGTATACCAGCATTTCATAGATTACACACTTGTCTACTTCACCACCCAATTCTTCCTGTTCCTTAAGTGATTCTCTTCCACCTGTTTTTGCAGTCTTTACTTTTTTGGCTGCAACCTCAGGAGTTTCATTTAGATATATTGCAGTATTTGGCTTTGAACTGCTCATCTTATCTCCAGTCAATCCAGTTAGGAATCTATGATATGTAGAAGCAGGCTGTAAAAATCCGAGCTCTTCATTTAATCTGTGGGCAATGTCTCTTGTTAATCTGATATGTGGATCCTGGTCAACACCAACAGGTACAACAACCTTTTTAGGTCCTCCAAATTCTTCAATCTGTGGAAGCAATATGTCTGCAACCTGCATTAAAGGAGCTTGAACATGAGCTATATTGGTTGAGTTGTCAAATCCGTATATAGCATGAAGCTGACTGAAATTGGTTTTTCTTGATGCTTTAAATTCCAAGTCAAATAATGATTTGTTCTGTGACTGCAAGTATACATTAACATTATCACGTTCCAAGTCAAGTCCCAATGCTATCCAGTTTGTCAAGTATTCTTCAACTGCAATTTTTTTACCCTTTTCAAAACTCATGTCTCTTGCAGCATATGACTCCAAATCAGCGATTGGAAGAGATAACATTGCACCTTTTTGCTGATACCAGATTAATTGGTCAACTACCATCTTATGACCTATATGCATTTGTCCACTTGGCATCATTCCAGTTACTACTGCAAAATCTTCTTTTTTATTTATCAAATCATTTATTTCCTTGAATTCCCTATGTCCAAATACAACCCCTCTTTTCATTAATCTTTGAGGGTCTTTTATTTCTCCAATAATATCTGAAATTTTTTCAATACCAAATTGATTGACTAACTTATCATAATCTACACTTGTTGATGCCCATGGATCAATCATATTATTCACCTTTTATCTCACAATTACATTAAATTAAAAATATAAATAAAAATTATCATAGTAATTATACAAACCTATTAAATGATAATATCTTTCTTTAATTAAACTTATGGTCTTGTCCATTCCACATTGTAGTAGGTAATATCAAGGTCATCATCGACAATGGCCAGAAGCAATTTTTTGTTAACACCATGTGAAACTCGAACATAACTTGCAAAATCCAAAGCATTGATATCAAAGTTTTCATAAATAATCTTGACCAGGAAATCTGAATGTCCCTTTCCAGGAGACCTGCCTCTGTCATATAAACGAAAGTCTGAACCAAACTTAAATCCTGTCTTAATTACATACCCTCTATCCTTTAAATCACGATAAACAATATATCTGCCATACAAATCTCGTTCTTTTAAAAGATCAATCAGATAGGATACGCTGCATAAGACATCATCTTCATAAACATCAAGACGATCCTTTTCCAATAAATAACAAGCTTCAATTAAAGAAAGATTCAATGTATCCTCTTCAATTTTGCCAAAAAAACTTTTCTCATGCAAAGAAATAGGCCTTTTACTACCTTCTTCTATTTTAATTGACACAATTTCGTTTGATAAATTACCACGCATTAAAACACCATAAAAAGAAAAAAATTATTTTAATGCTTATATATTATGATGTTGATGTTATATAAAATATTTGATTATAAAAAAAAATTTTAAAATAAAAAAAGAAAAAAGGGCTTATACCCTAATAAAAATATTATTTGCCATTTCTGATGAAAGAGAATAATCTTCATTTTCAATTGTTACAGAATATTCAATACCATCATTATTATAATAGTGAATATTATTACCAACAGCAATTCCGGCTTCAGAAATAGAATCTAATAATTCACTATTTCCACGAATAAATGAAATTACACCTGAAGTATCCGGATTTAATTCTGAAATTGAAAGTAAATTAAATTTCCTATTGATTACATTATCAAAGTCTTTTTCAGAAAAACATTGCTGACAACTGTCAAAATCCAAATCACATGCAGGAATTATGTTGTCGTCAGGACATAGGTCAGGATGATGCAACATTGTACACAACGCCCTTTCAGCTTCATCGGATAATGCATGTTCCATTTCACAAGCCTGATCATGGATATTTTCTTCTTTGACTTTTAAGACATCTAATAAAAACTTCTCTAAAATCCTATGTTTTCTTGTAATTTTTTGAGCAATTTTCATTCCATCATCAGTTAAAGAAGCTCCCCTATATGGAGTATAGTTTATATAACCCAAAGTCTCTAATTTTTTAAGCATTTGGGTAACACTACCTGGAGCAATCCCCAATTCCTTAGAAAGAGTAGTGGTTGATACTTGTTCTTTATTGCTTCCATTCTTATAAAGAACTTCCAAGTATTCTTCAATGTTTTCACTTATTTTATCATCAGCCATGGAAAATCCACCTAAATTTAAATAATAATATATTTATTTTATGAGTATAAAAAAGTTTTGGTTAACCTAAAAATTAAATTACTTTAAATTAAAAAAAAATAGAAATAAGTTAATAAAATTAATTATTAACTAATTTAAATTGTTGTTTTGAGATATTATACCTAATAAGGTAAAATATCATAAGTTCCTCCATCAGTGTATGAACCAGTATTCCAATTGTTAATTACACCAAATGAGTTTCTTGTACTGGTTGGATCTGCATTAATCCAAGCTCCGTCAACCAGGATTTGTGCCCATACATGTCCATAACTTGAACCGCTGGAGAATGTACAGTATCCTGTAGCAAATCTAGCTGTTAAACCAACAGACCTTGCCATTGCAACAAGCAATTGAGCCTGGTCACAACAGTTACCACTACCTGAAGTTAAAGTACCTTCCGCACCTTTTTGAGTGTTATAATAGAATGAATATGAGATATAATCCCTTACATAATTAAACAGTGCAGTAGCCTGATCTCTTACAGAAGTCAAACCAGCAATCAAGGATTTAGATAAATCAGCAATTGATTTGGATGAAGGAGATGTGTACTCAACATGAATTGAACTTGGCAATGCATCTTTCTCACCATAATATTGCAATACTCGTGAAAATGTATCAACCAATGAGGAATATGCTATTTTACCTAAGTTTGATGAAGCATAATTTGGAATTAAATCATTATTAATAATGAAGTTAGCAACCCTATTAGCCACATCAATATATTCAGATTTAGATAAATTACCATTTACAGCATCACCTGATGGAGTTCCAGGACCGCTAAAGTCAAACAACTCAATATCAGTAAAGTTTGATGAATCAATTTGTACAATAGCTTTACTCATCAAGTATAAGAATTGTTGAACAGTATATTTCCCTTCAGTCACTACCACATAGTCAGGGAATGTTTCATTTGCCGCGAAATATTCTGCTATATATGTTGCACCACCAATAATACTTAGGATAGATACATCATCATCAGAGTCATTAGCATCAGTAGGAACAGAATCTGAAAGTCTAGTCAATACTAAATCTGAACCCTCGACTTTTTCATGACCTGTAACACCACAGTAATCACAATCACAGTGATAACAAGTTAACTCACCTTCATATGTACCTTTTGGATTGATGAGTAAAGTACCATAATGTTCACAATTTGGACAGTAGTTTAACCAGGTTGTAGTATAATTAATATACTTATAATCAACAGTTGAATAACTTGGAAGCATATTAACTGTAATAGTTGGATTGTCCAAGAAATTGTTTACCAATACCAATGTAGGCAATTCCAATTCATTATCAACATATGCTAAAATTCTGGAATACATATATACTAAGGATTCATATTTTATATCTCCAATAAGAGTAGTAACATTATTTGGAGCCTGATTATTCTTGGAGCAATAATCACTGATTACTTGAGAAACAGCCAAGTATGCGTCCTTATCCAATTCACTAGAAATAACATGACCAGAATTGCTTTCAGGTTCATCTACTAATATTGCTAGAATATCCTTTTCTGTACCATTCAATACCAATGACGCTTCACTCATCAAGTATAGGAATTGAGGAATAGTAAATGAGTTAGTACCAACTGCAATTTTAGTAGGTAAAGTCCTATTGGTTTCTATAAATGCTTTCAATCTAGAAGCGGCGTCCACTATATCATTAACCTCAACAGTATCACCATATGAAGGATTATCCAAATCATTGAAGTTTAAGAATACAGAAAGACCAAATCTAAACATTATAACTCCATCTGCACCACTGTCAACAACAGTTTGAGCATCATTGAACAATTCAGTGTATGTTAATTTAGCAGTATTAGAATCTGATACATATGATTGTAAACCAGACCAAACTTCAGCACCATTTGAGTTTTGTACAAACCATTTAGTTGTTGAAGCAAGCCAACTAGTGCCAGAATTATAGTTTCCTTTATATTGCATCGGAACAATTACATCCAAATATTTTGTAATAGCAGGAATGTCCTGACCATAATAATATATATCACTACTAGTCTCTGGCATTACAGCAGCAGACATTATAATATTTGGATTTACTTCACGACATGCAGTTGTAGCCTGTTTTACAAATTCTGTAATAGCGGCAGTACCACCAGTAGTCTGGTAAGCATTACCAGGATATCTTAAATAATCAAAGTGGACTCCAGCCACGCCAGGTAATCCAGCATAATATTTAGCTTCTTCAATGACTTCATTGAAATATGCCTGATTAGGTGATCCTCCGGATACAGGGTTAACCCAACTACCTCCACTATAGAATACTTGCATCCATATATGTACATTGATTCCATAGGAATTTGCTTTTGAAATCCATGACAATACTTCAGATTCACCATGAGCAGTAAATGCATAGAAGTTTAACAATATGTCAGTAGTACCTAATCTTGAGAATTCACTCAAATCAATATTATACATGTCTCCACCAAATGACCAATAACCAAATCCTCTACCAGTTTGTGATTTGGAAACGGATATTTGATGTGAACCCTCACTGGAGATATAATCTTGATCACCATCAAATTTATATGAAATTAAATAACTGCCTGAAGATAATTTGGTAGTTACATTAGCAATACCTTTTGAATCAGTAGTTGTCAAATAAGTTTTTGCATTAATTGTGAATACAATATCCTTATTGGCTAAAGGATTATTGTCTTTGTCAAACAATAAAGTTTTTAAAATAATGTCACTATCACTAATAAATGAACTTGAAGATTGCCATGTCAATGAAGTTGGAATTCTTTCTTTTACAGTAATGACCGCTTCACCTTGAGAAGCTTTAATTCTGTTTTCACCTAAATAATAATATTTCGCAGTATAATTTCCAACATTTAGATTAATTGTAATTTCAGCAATACCTTCATCATCAGTAGTTCTGGTATAGTTAACACCATTAATATTTATAATTACTTTCCTATCAGGCAAACCAATGTCACCTACAGATAATGTAACTTTGAATTTTTCACCTGAATCTTTACCAATTGTGGTATTTGAACCAGTTAATATAGATGTATTACCATCAATTACAGTAATTTGTGAAGATCCTATAATATCCTGATAGATATCACTAATCAATTCATATGAAATATCATAAATTCCAGGATTTAAGTTAATATTAATTTTTGCAGTACCATTTGCATCAGTTATTCTTTTATATGTAACACCATTGATTTTGAAAGAAACATTTTCACCAACAACAGCAGTATTATTTGCATCCAACACAGTAACATCAAAAGACTCACTATTATTATAATATATAACAGTATCATTTGCATCAAAGTGAGCAATTTCACCATCATTAATCTCTATAGTACTAGTTGCTTTTGATGATGAATATGTATTTGAACCATCATATGAATAATCAATAGTATATAAACCTGGAGATAAATCCACCATCACACTTGCAGTTCCATCACTACCAGTTTCCAATGAATATGATGTTCCATCAACATGAACAACAACAACTTCATCATCAATACCATAACCTAGTTGATTAAGTAAAGTAACATTAATAATCTGTTCATCATTTTTAGCATATACATAATCAGTGACATTTAGGGTAGTAGTTGAAGAACCTAATACTTTAATAATACTAGATAATCTAGATTCATCTTTAGGATGATATGCTGTTAATATATATTGACCAGATGGTAAGTTAATATTTAATTTAGCTGTACCTTCACTATTAGTAGTACGTGTATAAAATACTCCATTAATATTAAATATTACATCAGTATTAGTTAAAGGAGAACCATCACCATCCAAAAATGTAGCATAATACTGATGAGAGTCTTTATATATTTTAGTCAAATTATCGGCATATATAGTATATAATACATCAACAATATTGGTATACATATAACCTGTATCAGGATGTATAGCAGTAAGTATATATTCATCAGGTGGTAAGTTAATATTTAACTTAGCAACACCACTAGCATTTGTAGTACGAGTATAAAATACTCCATTAATATTAAAAGTAACATCAGCATTAACTAAAGGAGAACCATCACCATCCAAAAATGTTGCATAATACTGAGTACCATTTTTATAGTATTTTACCATATCATTACCAGATATAGTAGGGTATACTGAACATGAAGCAGATGTTTCAGCACTTGAATAATTATCATTACCATTATAATAAATATTAAAATCATAATCTCCTGGAATTAAATTTATTGCAATTGAAGCCTGACCATTATCATCAGTGACTCTAGTATAATTAACTCCAGAAATACTAATTATTAAACTTTGATTAGCTAACTTATTATTATCTACATCGAATAAACTAGCCACAAATCTTGTTCCATTCTTATAATATAAATTAATATCCGGTGCCTCTATATAAACGGCCTTCTTAGTGGAAGACTCATTACTTGCACCAATAGTGTTTTCATCCAAGTTTGCATCAACGTTGTTAGTTGATAAGATATTTGAAGAATCTGATCCTATAACTCCATTATCAACAGTCAATAATTCTGAAGAAGAATCTTGACCAATATAGGTATCATTAACACTTATTTCACTTGCAGAAATAACACCGATTGACAAAAATGCAATCAATATCATTAACGCTACAAATATTCGTTTTTTCAAAATACTTTACCTCCTTATAACGTATTTCACAACTATGGAAAAATCCTATTTTCCATTATGTTAATAATATATTAAGAATATCTTATATAAAGTTATTTATTTATTTAAAGGTAGTAAACATGACTAATTTATAAAATAAACAGTTAAAATATGTGAAAATAATGAAATAAGCAATAATATTATTAAAATAACCTATAAAAAGTTTAAAGAATATGATTTCATCAACTACGATAAGTCAATTTATCAAAATTAAAAAAATAACTATAACTAGTATTATATCAAATTTGATGTATAAACAAGTATTAAAAATAAAAATAATAAAAATAGATGAATATTAAATTAAAATTACAAATTTTTAGAATAAAAATAGAAAAATAAATGATGTAAATGGAGTTTACATCATTGGAGGCATACCGCCCATTCCACCCATACCACCAGGAGGCATTGGAGGCATTCCACTATTGTCATTTCCAGACTCATCTGCACCGGTAGAGTTGAGTGCATTTCTAGCTGCAATCATGTCATCAATACGCAATATCATTTCAGCAGCTTCACCAGCAGACTGAAGAGCTTGAACTTTAACTCTTAAAGGTTCAATGACTCCCGCATCTTTCATATCTACAACTTCACCAGTGAATACATTAATACCAATAGCATTTGAGTCTTCGTGAGCAGCCTTTAAATCAGCAATTAAATTGATGGTGTCTAAACCTGCATTTTCAATTAAAGTTCTTGGAATAACTTCTAAAGCTTCAGCATATTTTAAAATAGCTAATTGTTCTCTTCCACTTACAGATTCACCATAATCTCTTAATTCTTTTATTAAATCAATTTCACAAGCTCCTCCACCAATGAGAACTTTACCTTCTTCAATAGTGGCTGCTACTACACCTAAAGCATCATCTAAAGCTCTTGCAATTTGTTCGGTTACGTAACGTGTACTTCCCCTTAAAACAATTGAGGATGCTTTCGGATTTTCACACTCTTCAATGAAAGTTAATTTGTGATCAAAGAGTTTTTTGAGATAAACTTTACCGGCATGACCTAATTTGTCTTCAGATAAATCTTCTATGTCAGTGACTAATTTAGCACCAGTAGCTTTTTCAATCCTTTCCATGTCAGATTTTTTAACTCTTTTGAATGCCATAATTCCTGCTTTTTTAAGGTAATGTTCAGCTAAATCGTCAATACCTTTTTGACAGAATAATACATTTGCACCGGATTCAACAATTTGGTTGACTAAATCTTTAATCATTTCTTCTTCATTATCTAAAAATGCAGCAAATTGATCCGGAGAAGTGATATCAATTTTAGTGCTGGTATTGATATCTTTTAATTCAATAGGATATTTCATTATTGCAATTTTAGCATCTTCAACAGACTCTGGCATATTTTTGGATAAAGGAGATTTATCAATAACAATTCCTTCAGCCAAGAATGAATCTTCTACAGAATCTCCTGAAACTCTTTGAATGTTAATATTATCAATATCAGATTCACCATTTTCTTCAATTCTTAAAGCAGCATCAACAACTAATCCTGCTAAATGTTCTTTTGCATAATCTGATCCTTTACCACTCATTGCAGTTACAGCAACTTTTTGAAGAGTTTCTTTATCATCAGCATCTATTGCAATTTCGTTTAAAATTTCAACAGCTTTTGCGGTTGCATTTCTGAATCCTTTAACAACAACAGAAGTTGCAATACCGTCTTCTAATAATTCTTCAGCTTTAGCTAATAATTCACCAGCAATAACAACAACAGAAGTAGTTCCATCTCCAACAATTTCTTCTTGTTTTTTAGCTGTTTCTACAAGCATACGTGCAGCTGGTTGTGCAATATCCATTTCTCTCATGATAGTTGCACCGTCATTTGTAATGGTAATATCTCCCATACCATTAACAAGCATTTTGTCCATTCCTTTAGGACCAAGAGTTGTTCTTACAATACCTGCCAATACTTTAGCGGCAGTAATATTCATTCTTAAAGCATCTCTTTTGGAATATCTTTCAGTCCCTTCAGGAAGAATAAATATTGGTTGATTTGCCATATATTTTCACCTTTAAAATTATTTCATAATAGAATATAAAAATTATATTTTTATACATTAATAATATTGATTTGTGATAATATAAAAAGATTACTTTAATAAGTCTAGAATTATAATATTTTATATATGTATCACAAAGTCATTGAAGATATAAAAAGAAACCTCGGCGAAAATAAGGATTTGAATCGGAAATATTTGATATCCCAAATTGAAATATATAAAACCCATGAATATTCAACAGAAATAATTAAAGAAATATCCAGAATGATTTGGGAATGCTTAACCCCTGAAGAGCAGAAAGAATTTGCAAGAATTGTGGATGAAGAAAATCCTATTAAAGAGACATTGATTGAAGCCGAATTTTATATACAAAACAATGACTACGAAACCGCCCTGGAAAAGCTTGACTCATTTGTTAAAACACATCCAAAATTATATGAAAATGATAAGATTAATGAATACCACAGTTTCTCAAACCCATTAGAGGAACTGATTTTCAATGAATTTGTAGGCTGTGAAAAAGAGCTTAGATTCATACCTGAGGACCAGCCTTTGGAAGATTTATATTATGCATACGGATTTTTACTAAGGGATGCTTCACGTTTGGATGAAGCCGAAACCGCTTTAAAAGAAGCCTTGCAGATTAATCCTGTTTCAACAAAAATTATTCTGGAGCTATGTGACATCTACAAAATGCGCACGCCCACATTCAATAAGTTTTATTTCTACACCATGGACGCATTGAAATATGCATATTCCGGATATGAACTTGCAAGAATCTATAGAAATTTAGGATTCTACTATTATGAAGAAAATAACATCAAGCTGACAATAGCATGCTATATGCATAGCCTAAAATTCGAAAATGATCCTTTTGTCGTGCAGAGAATAGAGCAGCTTGAAAATAATTATAAGATTATATTGACCGATGAAGAATGTCAAGAACTGATGCAGGACAAACATATCAAATTAGGAGCTCATCCGTTCATAATCGAAAATTTGGAAAAGTTAGCCATGGAATATGAACAAGACAATTTGTTAAATCAGGCATTATTCTTTTATAGACTATTATACAGTGTGAAAAAAGAGGATAAGACGTTCAATAAAATAAAGCAGTTGGATTTTCAAACCAGAAGAAACAAAAGAAAAATTTAATTATATAATATATTATAATATAATATAGGTGATTTTAAATGTGTTCTACCGGTGGGCCAATGGCCGATATTGATTTGAAAAAATTGAAAACTAAAAGATACAGATGTTTAGACTGTGGAAATGAGTTTAAAGGATTAGGCAGGAAAGTTGTTTGTCCTTCCTGTCAAAGTGACAACGTCGAATCAAAAGAATAAATAAATATTTATTCTTCTTTTTTATTTTTGTGATACATATGAATATTGACTTTAACTATGATGAAATATTGTTTCTTGAAGGAGAAACCGGTACTGTTGGTATAGTAAAGGTAGCTCATGACAATAAAATGCTCTTTATAGCTACTCAAGACAACGAAGAAATAGTGCAATTTCTTGAAAAGGATGATATAATAGCTGTATCCAATTTCAAAAAAGACAAAAGAGCCATTAGAGCACAGGCCTATTTAACTCGTGAAGAGGACTCACCAATTGTTATTTTAAATAAAGACCATCCATCTACAAAAAGATTATCACAAGTATTATCAGTAGGAGAAAAAGTAAATCTAAACTGCAATATTACTCCAGGAACACACCCTGAACAGGACGTATTATGTTCATGCGACTCACTGTCTGGATTAACAATAACAAAAACCCAAAACGGTGTTTCATTGAATAAAAAACATAACACATTCACTATTGAAAGGTTTTAAAATGATATTTGATTTTGAATTATTATACTCATTGCTCGGAAGATTGATAATTTTAATAATTATTCTAATAATTATATTATTTGTCATATTCATAATATTTGGAAGAATATTTATTAAAAGAGGAATTGTAATATTTCCAAAATTCCTTTTATTCCTAATTGATACATTATATTCTCCATTTAAATCAATAGCTAAACTTATAAAATTAGATGACCAGTTGATTGATGATTTAAGTATAGAACTGAGAAATGACATTAACAAGAAGAAATTTGCACAAATTCCTGCAAATGAAACATTGATATTTTTGCCACATTGTCTAAGACACAGAGACTGTCCTGCAACATTGCAAAAAGAAGGTGTTAACTGTACCTGCTGCGGATTATGTTCAATAGGTGTTATCAAAAAGAAAGCCGACCCTAAAGGATATAAATTATATATTGTTCCAGGATCAAGTTTTGTAAAAAAGATTGTGATGGAAAACAGATTCAAATCCGTGATTGGCGTTGCATGCCATGAGGATTTAAGTCAGATGATGATGTTGCTTTCTGATTTTTGCCCTCAAGGAATTTTACTTAAAAAAACAGGATGTTATGAAACAAAAGTGGATGTTAGTGAAGTATTAAAAATAATCAATTCAAAAGATTAATCATAATACTTCATGAATTCTAATGACTCTTCTGCCTGACTAAATTCCTCAATAAAAGCTTTTAAATCATTGATAAATTCTTTTTTTCTTTCATCAAGATCTTCAATAGTAGAATAATCTTTTTTTACTGCAATATTCATTATGATATCATCAGTTTCCAAGTTAATTTCCGGTAAAAGTATATTGTCAATATCTTCCATCTTTAACCCCTTCCAAGTTCTTGGTGTGCTCTTGCCAAATGACCTGCAGCCAATGCACCCACCAAAGACAATTCTCCAGCAAGAACAGTACCAGCCACAATTTCTGCAAATTCACGTGCTTTTCCAGAACCTGCAACACCTAAAATATTCAATCCTTCATTAGCTACCTCAAGGCTTGTTCCACCACCAACAGTAGCAACAGGCAAATCTGGTAAATTAACAGAGAAATATAAATCTCCATCACGTGCTTCAGCAGTCGTGATTCCTAATGAGCCTTCAACAACATGTGCTGCATCTTGACCTGTAGCTAAAAATATGGCTGCAACCATATTTGCATAATGAGCATTATAACTTAAACTTCCACTAATTGCTGATCCTATCAAGTTTTTGGCAACATTAACTTCTTCGATTGCCTCAGCAGTGGTTTTGAGTTTTTTATTTACAACATCCTTTGGTATCAAAATATCTGCAACAACACTTTTTCCTCTTCCTTCAACCATGTTGATTGCTGCAGGCTTTTTATCAACGCACGCATTACCGCTTAAAGCAATATGGCGAGCAGTGGTTTCGCTAGCCAATTTATCCAAAATCTTTTCTGTTGCGATTGTAACCATGTTCATTCCCATACTGTCACCTGTTGAGTAGACAAAACGGGGATAGACATAAGAACCGGCAATCAATATTGGATCGATTTTTATAAGTTTACCATGTGATGTTGTACTTTCAGCAATTTCTTTTAATTCATCAAAATTATCAATAAACCATTGTTTTATTTCCATAGATTGAGTAGCATTTTCAGTTTTGATAACAGGCGCACGAGTCATAATATCGGATAAGACATGTGCATTAACACCACCAGAAGCAGTGATTGTAGATGCTCCCCTATTTATTGAAGCTACAAGAGCTCCTTCAGATGTTGCAAGAGGAACAAATACTTCACGATTACAGTTATCACCATTAATTTTTAATGGTCCTGCAATACCCATAGGCAACTGCAAAACACCAATTGAATTTTCAATGTTTCTAGCGGAAGCCCTTTCCATATCCAAAGAATAATTAGCAATATTATCTAACTGGATTGAATACTTTTTTTCAAGAAATTCTCGTCTGATATCTGTGGCTTCCTTTGCTGAAACTTCCTTATCTACCTGGTAAAGTTTTAACTCACCAGCCAATAATTTATCAACAATTTCATTATGATTCATATTATAATTCCTTTTGAAGTAAATCTACGATTTCAGATGGTTTTTTAGCTACTTCAACACCAGCATCATTTAAAGCTTCAGTTTTACTTGCTACAGTACCAGTGTTTCCTTGAATAATAGCACCTGCATGTCCCATTCTTTTTCCAGGAGGTGCGGTTCTGCCAGCAATATATGATACAACAGGTTTTGTCATTTCATTTTTAATATATTCAGCAGCCTTTTCTTCAGCATTACCTCCGATTTCACCAATTAAAACAACGGAATCAGTACCATCATCTTCTTCAAATCTTTTTAAAATATCAATATAATTTGTACCTATTACGGGGTCTCCACCAATTCCAACACAGGTACTTTGACCAATTCCCGCACGGGTAAGTTCGCTGGCAATTTCATAAGTTAAAGTACCGCTTCTTGAAATTAAACCGACATTTCCTTCTTTAAAGATATGTGTAGGCATGATACCTAATTTACCAACACCAGGAGAGATGACACCAGGAGTGTTTGGACCTATTACAGTAGTGTCCATTTGATTAGCATAAGCCATAATCTCCAAAGAATCATGGACAGGAATATGCTCAGATATAATTACAACCAAATCTAAATGTCTGATAGATTCAAAAGCAGCATCCTTTGCAAATTTTGCAGGAACAAAAATGATTGATGAATTAACATCAGTTTCTTCGGTTGCCTCTTCTATAGAGTTAAAAATCGGTACACCTAAAAAGTCTTGACCTCCTTTTCCAGGAGTAACACCTGCTTGAATGCAAGTATCATACTTTAACATTTGTTCGGTATGGAAAGAACCTTGCTTACCGGTTATTCCTTGAACTAAACATTTTGTATTTTCATCTAATAAAATCATAATATAACATCCTAACGTAAAATTCTAGTTTTATTTTGAAATGGAATAGCTAAATCTATTACATTTCCATTCATAAGTGCAGTGGCTGAAAAAATTACACTACCTGGCAATACATTGCATGTCGTTCCTCTTTCGACCAGATATGTATTTTTATTACCAAGTGCAGCACCAATCATGGCACTTGCTATAACACCAACAGATTCAATATTTTCAACAGTAGCAACTACAACGGGGTCATCGGTTTCAGATGAAACATACCCTACACCAGGAATTTCTCTGGTTTTTGGCTCTATCAAATCAGAGACATCTGTTAAATTATCCATTCCTCGAGCTGCTTTAATTGCTGAATTCGCAACATCTGCAACAAAAGGCTCTCCGCCGTAAGTATCAAAGCCTAAAATAATGGCATCAGGATAAAAACCATCACGGAATTTAGCTTCTGCATATGAAATTCCTTCGCCTGCATCATCTGCATTATCAGATATTCCAGATAAATCACCTAAGTTTTCAGCGCAATCCTTCAATATATTAACGATACCCTCATTAATATCTTCAAGCAAATCATCTTCAACAAATGCGGATATAACAACATCATCTCCTGTGACATTTGTTAGAGCTGCATGGCTTGCACCCAACTCATTAAGTTTATAAAGATTTTTTTCTATATTTTCCACCAATGTAGTACTACAGGACACATCATTTTTAGAAATGTCGGCACCTATAGCTGTAATCTTCAAAATAACACCTTTAACATTTAATTAAAAAAATATAATAAAATCATCAAAATTTTATCCGTAATATATTATGTTAGTTAATTTATTTAAATATTAAGAAAAAATTAATTAATACCTACAATCAAAAATATCAATCAATGTATTCACAAACTAAAATAGCAATACCAATTTTTCAAAGTAAAATTGATGAAGTAATCGAAGTTGCAAATGATTGTATTGATAAAGGTGCAGACATTTTAGAATTTAGAATTGATGCACTAGAAAATCCTGATTTTAAACAAATAAAACAAACAATTGAAGAAATTAATTTTCCTATGATTGCAACCAATAGAATTTCAACTGAAGGAGGATCATTTAAAGGATCAGAAGAAGAAAGAATTGATATTCTATACAAATGTGCTGATTTAGTTGATTATGTGGATATTGAACTTCAAAGTGATGATAAATATATAAATATGATTCATGACACTGGAGTGAAAACTATTGTTTCATATCACGATTTTGAAAAAACTCCTGAAATTGATGAAATAACATATATCGTCAATAAAGAGCAGGAACTTGGAGATATCGCAAAAGTTGCATTCATGCCAAAAGATTTGGATGATACATTAAAGGTATTGGCCATTCTTTCTCACTGCGAAAATACAATTGCTATTTCAATGAGCGATTTAGGCAGTTATACAAGAATTATGGCTTCCAAATTCGATTCACCAATTACCTTTGCAGCAGGCAGAGACGTTACTGCTCCGGGCCAAATTGATATTGAAACAATGAGAGCATTACTGAATATGGATTTAAATATCATGGATTAGGTGATTTTAATGGCCAGTAAAGGTACTTTAGCTATAGGAATTATAGTAGTTATCATACTTATTTTTGGAGGATATTTCCTGTTTATCGGAGAGTCCGTTAATGTTTATATAGATGGTGAAAATGTAACTTCACAAACAATAGTTTCACCATTTGCCGGTGTTGATACAAACAAATTGAACAAGGAAATCTGCGAATATACATTCCAGTCAATGAACAACACCACTGGAAATTCAAAAGACTTGCAGCAAGGAATCTTAAGGATTTGTCTTGGATATGGATTGGACAACGTTAAGGTCAAGATAGATTCATCAATAGGTGAAAACAAAATCCCTATCGTATATCATGTTGAAGGAAATTCAATGTATCCTACTTTAAATGATGGTCAAACGGTAACTGTAGAAAAAACAAAAAATATTAAAGTTGGTAATATTGTAGTGGCCAATTCCCCTGAATATGGTACAATTATTAAAAGAGTATCACAGATTAAAGGAGATCAGGTCTATTTAACCAGTGATAATACTGATGTTACACAGGAATACAGAAATGGTGTTTTATATGAAACTAAAGGAATAACTACCTGGGTAAATACCACCGACATATACGGCGTTGTTATAGACCGCTAAAATTCACCATCCATCATTCTTTTTTTATAATATTTTTTTATAAATTATTCAATTAATTAAAATTCTAATTCTGATATAATCTTGAAAATTTTTAAAAACCTAAAAAATATTGAAAAGATTATATAAAACTTAAAATAAAAATAAATAACAAGTATAGTTTAAAATTAAAAATAATAAAACTAAACTTTCCCAAATCAAATAAGAAATGTGTTATTATGAAACAATCTACCAAAGTGTATTTACTAATATTTTTGATAGTGTCAGTAATGGCATTTGTTTTAAGTAGTGTATTTGCTAGCGTAGTGACTATAGATAATACAAACTCTACAAAACTTACTGCCATACAAGATGATTCATTTGAACCTCACGACATTAAAAATGTTCAGGTCATCATTCCAAAAGTCGAAAACAAAACATATGATAACACATCAAGCTTTGAAAACTTTACTAATAATGTAATAGATGTTGCAAACGATACATGGAATAATATATGGGGTGATTCATTTGGTTAAAAAATATAAATTTATAAGAGATAGTGTCTATGGAGATATAAATTTAAATGAATTTGAAGTAAAAGTAATGGATATGCCCCAATTCCAGCGTATAAGACGAATTAAACAGTTAGGCCTAATCAGTTTAATTTATCCTGGAGCAAATCACAGCAGATTTGAACATTGTGTTGGAACCATGAACCTAGCTTCAAAACTTGCCACCAAATTAAACTTAAGCAAGGATGAAATAGAATTGGTTAGAATGTCAGGCCTTCTGCATGATATTGGACACGGCCCATTTTCACATGTTTCAGAAGGAGTATTGTCATTTCCTCATGAAGAATTGACAAAATACGTGATTGAACAAACATCAATGCATGACTTGCTTGATGAAAGGTTCAACACAAAAGATATTGTTGACATAATCAATGGTAAGGGAGAGTTAGGTCCGATTATCTCAGGAGAACTAGATGTCGATAGAATGGATTATCTCTTAAGGGACTCACATAATACTGGAGTGGCTTACGGAGTAATTGATTATGAAAGAATAATATCCAATTTAACACTGGAAGATGGTTTAGTGCTTGACATCAAAGGTGTTCAGGCAGCGGAAGGAGCGTTAGTGTCACGATATTTTATGTATCCTAGCGTTTACCAGCACCATACAACAAGAATCGTCAATACGATGTTTAGAAGAGCATTGAAAAGAGAAATCAATTCAGGAAAAATAAACGAAAATGACATGTACAAATATGACGATTCAGATATAATATCCCTGTTCAGACAAAGTGACGATGAAATAGTAAGAGATATGATAAACAGACTGGATAACAGAATCATACCAAAAAGAGTAAAAACCATACGTCTGGACAATTTTAAAAATCCTGAAAAGTTATATAAAATTAATCAGAAAACCCTTAGAAAAGCTGAGGAGGAAATAGCTGAAGATTACAATATGGATAAAAATTATGTTTTCATAAATATCGCAGAATATCCTCGTTTCAGTGAAATGAAAACTCAAGTTAGTGTAGATAATAAATTGTACCCTTTAACTGAAATATCAAATATCATAGGAGCATTAAGCAAAGCAAGATTCAATATTCCTGATATTAGTGTTTATGTTCCTATAGAAGAAAAGGAAAGATTTGGAAAATTAAAATTAGAACATTATCTTGACTTGCCCGAAGTGGATAGGGAAAAATTCCACGGAATTCATTATGACCAAATTAAACTATTTTAAGTGATAAAATGATTGTTGTTGCAATAACTGGAGCAAGTGGAGTAATTTATGGAATAAGACTGCTTGAAGCATTAAAAGAATTGAATATAGAAAATAGTTTAATTATAAGCGATGCCGCTAAAACCGTAATCAAATCAGAAAGCGATTGGAAAATTGATGACATAATAGAATTAGCAGACAATTATTATGAATTTGATGATTTAACGGCATCAGTTAATAGCGGTTCATTTAAATTTGAAAGTTTGGCTATTGTACCCTGTTCAATGAAAACATTATCATCAATAGCCAATGGATATGGAGACAATACAATTACAAGAGTTGCGGATGTGAGCCTAAAGGAAAGAAGAACTACGGTAATTGTTCCAAGAGAAACTCCATTAAGAACCGCACATATACAGAATATGCTTACCTTATCACAAGAAGGAGCTGTAATTTTACCTGCAATGCCCGGATTTTATTCAAATCACGACAGCATTGATGACCAAATCAACTTTGTAGTCGGTAAAATTTTAGATTCCTTGAAAATAGAAAATAATTTATTTAAAAGGTGGGAATAAATGTTAGAAGATATGGATTTTATTAAATCATGTGA